>Ga0209676_1000084_pt1 | contig 274330 bp, 269 predicted proteins | sample AraplaCvi_mLB_r2_FD_184282 | JGI IMG/M metagenome (GOLD analysis project Ga0209676, IMG submission 184282) | Arabidopsis root microbial communities from North Carolina, USA - plate scrape MF_Cvi_mLB_r2 (SPAdes) (version 2) | ecosystem: Host-associated > Plants > Roots > Endosphere | place... | reverse complement strand
GGTCACGGTGCCCTTGACGACGCGGCCTTCAAAGCCGCCATCAGCACCACCCAGCGATTCGTCGAGCATCGCGGCGAAATCGTCGCGCGACGGAAAAGCCGTAGAGGCCATAGAGTGTCTTCCTTACTTCATTTGTTCCGGCCAAGCGGTTGGTTCCGCTGGTCTTGTGGCCGATCCGTCCTGCCCGCCGGATGCGGAGCAAGACATCCTTCGAACCTCTGCGCGAACGAGGCATGGGCAAAGCAAAATGGGCGCGAAGGGTGAACCCCTGCGCGCCCGACGCTCATACAAGAGCGGCGGCTTGTCCGTGCCTCGACCGGCAAAATGCCCGTCGGACGCGGCGCATATAGTCCGCGCCCCTTGCAAAAGCAAGGCGGAAAGCCGGTTTCAGCCGCGCGCCTTGCGGCGCTCCTCGACGAAGGCGATAGCGGCAGCGAGTGCCGCGTCGCGGTCCATGTCGGTATTGTCGAGCAGCATTGCATCGGGCGCGCGCATCAGCGGCGCGTCGGCACGGCCGGTGTCGCGCGCGTCGCGGGCGTGAACATCGGCGAGCACCGCATCGAAGCTCACGGCAACGCCGCGCCCGACCATCTCGGCATGGCGCCGCCGTGCCCGTTCTTCGGGGCTGGCGGTGACGAACAGCTTGGCGTCGGCATGCGGGGCGATCACGGTGCCGATATCGCGCCCATCGAGCACCGCGCCGCCGGGCTGGTTCGCGAATTCGACCTGCCGCTGAAACAGCGCGGCGCGCACCTGCGGATGGACCGACACGCGGCTCGCGAGCCCGCCGGTGGTTTCATAGCGCAGCGCGGGGTCGTCCAGCAGGCTGTCGGGAAAATCGCAGGCGGCCAAAGCGTCGGCCGCGTTGTCGGCATCGCCATGGTTGAGCTGGGTCTGATAGCCGACCGCGCGATAGAGCAGCCCGGTGTCGAGCACGGGCAGGCCGAAATGTTCGGCAAGCTGGCGGGCGAGCGTGCCTTTGCCCGAAGCGGTCGGGCCGTCGACGGCGATGATCATTGCTGAAGCCCGGCCAGCAGTTCCTCGAAATTGGGGAAGCTGGTCGCGACGGGCGCGATGTCGTCGATCGTCACTGGCGCCTTGCTGACGAGGCCGGCGACGGCGAAGCTCATGCAGATACGGTGGTCGAGATGGCCCGCGATCGTCGCGCCGCCGGAGAGCGGATCGCCGCCGGTGCCGTCGATGACGAGGCCGTCCTCCTTTTCCCCGATGCGCGCACCGATGGCCGCGAGGCCGGTTGCCATGACCGCGAGGCGGTCGCTTTCCTTGACGCGCAGTTCGTCGAGGCCGGTGGTCGTGGTGCGTCCTTCGGCCAATGCGGCGGCGACGAACAGGATCGGGAATTCGTCGATCATGCTCGGCGCGACCGCGGGATCGACCTCGATGCCCTTGAGGTTGCTGTGGCGGATGCGGAGGTCGGCGACGGGCTCGCCACCGACTTCGCGGGCGTCGAGGAGTTCGATGTCGCCGCCCATCTGCCGGAGGACTCCGACGAGGCCTGCGCGCGTGGGATTGAGCCCGACATTGGCGATGATGACGTCCGAGCCGGGCACGACGAGCGCCGCGACGATGAAGAAGGCGGCCGAGGAGGGGTCGCCGGGAACGACAATTGTCTGCGGCTTCAGTTCGGCCTCGCCACGGATACGGATATGGCGTGTGCCGTCGGTGTCGGCGTCGACGGTCAACTCGGCGCCGAAGCCGCGCAGCATCCGTTCGCTGTGGTCGCGGGTGGGCACGGGCTCGATCACTTCGGTGATGCCTGGCGTGTTGAGGCCCGCGAGCAGGATCGCGCTCTTGACCTGCGCGGACGCGACGGGGAGGCGGTAGGATAGGGGGATGGCCGGGGCGAGCCCGCGAACCATGAGCGGTAGCCGGCCGCCGGGCGAGGCGCCGATGTCGGCGCCCATCTGCGACAGCGGGTCGATGACGCGGCCCATCGGGCGGCCCGACAGGCTGGCATCGCCGGTGAAAGTCGCGGTGATCGGGTGGCTCGCGACGAGGCCCATCAGCAGGCGCGTCGAGGTGCCGCTGTTGCCCATGTCGAGTGCTTCGCGCGGCTGCAGCAGTCCGCCGACCCCGACGCCGTGGATGTGCCATTCGCCATTGTCCTGCCTTGCGATGGTAGCGCCCATCGCGCGCATCGCCGCCGCGGTGGCGAGCACGTCATGGCCTTCGAGCAGGCCGGTGACGCGGCTTTCCCCGACCGCAAGTGCGGAGAGCATCAGCGAGCGGTGCGAGATGCTCTTGTCCCCCGGAATTGCGATCCTGCCTTTCAGCGGAACGGAAGCGGAAAAGCTGCGGGGCGTGGCGGTTTGATCGGTCATGGCGTGCGGCTTTTGACAGCGGCCTTGCAATCTGGCAAGGCGCACGCCGATTTGACGGATAGCTATTCAGATACCGTCGCTCTTCCGATATTTCTATCCTGTTTCCAAAGGGTTACGAGGCACTTATGATCAAGGCTGAATGGGGCACGAAGCGTAGCTGCCCGAAATGCGCCACCCGATTCTATGATTTGACCAAGGACGATCCGGTCAGCTGCATCAATTGCGGCTATAACTGGATTCCGGAATCGGTGCTGAAATCGAAGCAGCCGATGCCGTTCGAGGAAGTCGAGAAGCCGGGCAAGGTCGTGAAGGAAGACGTTGCGGCGGATGAGGATCTGGATCTGGACGTCGACGTCGACGAGGACAGCGATTCGCCGGACAATGACGTCGACCTTGGCGGCGACGACGATCTGGGCGTTGCCACGGGCGACGACGAGGACGACGAAAGCTGATAATTTTCGGGCATTGAGGTTCAGGGGGTCAAAAAAACATCGAAAGATGATTTGGCCCCTTGCATCACCCGATGGCGCTGCTAAAGGCGGCGTCCCGGTCGCACCGCCCAGGGCGACACGATGAAATGGCACGGGGCCTTAGCTCAGCTGGGAGAGCGCCTGCATGGCATGCAGGAGGTCAGCGGTTCGATCCCGCTAGGCTCCACCATTTAAATCCAGCCAAAACGATCGAACGGCAGGCGGCAGGATGATCCATGTCGCCGGTGCCCGCGTCACGTCGCGAGGCTGGTCCGTCGTTCAGGCAGGCGAAAGACCCACAGGCAAGCGACGGCCACCGAGAGGAACACCGCAGTAAAGCGCGGCCATCCGAAATGAAAGCCGGCCTGAACGATCGGCATGTGGACGGCATAAAGCGGAAAGGAAATGTCGCCAAGAAAGGCCGAAGGGCCCTTTGGCGCTTCCCGATCGAGCCCGGCCAGGATCGTCAGCGGCGCGATCAGGAAGACGAAGGGCAAAGGCCAGAATTCGAACGGGTCGATTGTGACCATGGCGATATAGGCGGGCAGCGCGACCGCCCCGACCCAGAAGGGAAGCCTGGGCAGCGCCCGATCCAGGGTCAGTCGCGACATCAATATGCCGATCAAATAAGCCGTCATCGCCCGGAATATGACGAATAGCTGCATCTCTACCGTTGTATATTGGAGGATGCGGGGAAAGCCGGCGTAGATATATGCCGCGACGAACGCCACGCTGGTGGCCAAGAGTGCGGCCCACAACATATGATCGCCCAGTTTTGCCAGCCAGAGGCCGTGGAGCGCATTGGCCAGAAGCTCATAGGTGATCGACCAGGCCGGGCCATTGAGGAGATAGGGCGTTGCGGCGCTATAGGGGACAAGCAGAATGGCGGCCAAATAGGCCAGTGCCAGCCCGGCCGAGGGCCCGATGACCCAAAGGTGCAACGCGAGGCCGAGCGACGCGCCGACGGCCATCGTAAACCAGAGCCGCCGATAGCGCTTTACCAGAAACGACAGCGCGTTCAGCGACTTGTCGCGCAGGCGATCTTCATATGTCCGGGCCATGACGAAGCCTGACAACATGAAGAAGAAATCGACGGCGAGATGCGCCCCGGCCATCGCCTGGCTTGCGTGCATCAGGAGGACCAGCCACGCGGCTATCCCGCGCAAAGCGTCGAGACCATGGATCCTGCCCGTCATCACGACGGTGTGGAGTAAAATTGGTTAACGTCCGGCTAAACGCCGCACCGGCGCAGCTATTCGGCGGCTTCTTCCTTGTCGAACAGCGGTGCCAGCTCGATCGGGTCGGCCAGCGTGATACGGTCGAGGATCGACGCCGTGTCGTCCCGGACCCTGAGCATCAGGCTGCGCAGGCGGCATTCGGATTCGGGCAGGCAATTCTTGCAATGTTCGTGTGCGTTGCGCGCAGCGCACGGGACGAGCGCGAGCGAACCGCGCGTCAGGCGGACGAGGTCGCCATAGCTGATGTCGATCGGCGGGAGGGCGAGCTGATAGCCGCCGTCGCGCCCGCGCTGCGAAATCAGCAGTCCCTCGCGCGCCATTTCGGACAGGATCACGGTCAGGAATTTGGGGGGGATGTTCTGCGCGTCCGCAATGTCCGCAAGCTGCACCTGTCCCTTGCCCCAATGGTCGGCCAGGTGCTGGAACGCGCGGATCGTATAGCGGGTCTTTTGCGAGAGCATGGCGGCGTTACTGTGACATATTCAGCCTTAATTCAACCTGTCTGGATGACATAAGTTGCACAGTTGATGAAAATCACAGCGGGTGGCATGAACCGCGCATAAAATGGGTCGCAGGCCAGCCCGATTTCGGGCGCGACAAGGATGGATTCGATGATGCGTAAGATTTTGGCGACCCCGGCCGTTCTGGCGGCCTGTCTGCTCGCGGTGGCCCCCGCGCAGGCGCAGTTCGGCGGTTTGCTCCGCAAGGTTACGACTCCGGCTCCGAAGCCGAGCGAAGAGGGCAATGGCGGCTGTCCCAAGGGCAAGAAGGGAAGCAGCATCGGCCGCAATATTCTCGGCAATGTGATCAACGACGCGGTCGGCGACGCGGCGAGCAAGGCGGGCGTTTACAGCTATGTGCCGATTTCGGAGGTCAGCGGGACGCTGACCGATGCCATTGCCTGCCGTCTCGACCCCGCCGAGCAGGTGCAGGCTGCGGCGGCGACCGAGGAGGTTACGCGCGGCGAAGAGGTAGGCGCGACCGCGAACTGGACGAGCGAGACGCGCGCGAATGTGAGCGGGTCGTCCACCGTCGCGGCGAAGAACGAACTCGCTGACGGGACGCAGTGCATGAACGTCACCGACATCGTCATCGTCGAGGGCGAGGAAACGCGCGTGTCGAAACGGATGTGCAAGGGGCGGGGCCAGGCGCGTTATGTCCTCGCGGCGTAAAGGGTTTCGCGTTGCCGCGGCGGCGGGCCTGATCGCGTGCCTGACCGGCGCGGCGAAGCCTGCGGTCGACCCGGCGAACCCGACCTGCCCACTGAACCCCGACTGGTCGGCGAACGCGACGATGAAGCTGACCGCCGTTGCGAAGAAGGGCGGCAGGGTGCTGCTCGCCGAGGGGCGGATCGATGCGGGGCTGCCCGACCGGCTGAAAGCAGCGCTTGCAGCCAATCCCGACATTGCCGAAGTCTGGCTGCGTTCGCCGGGCGGCGACGCGCGCGCGGGCAATGCCGCGGGGCGGATCATCCGGTCGAATTTCGGCCTCACGACGCGCATCCCCGCAGGCTGGGCCTGTTTCAGCGCATGCAACTTCATCTTCATGGGCGGCCAGCCGCGCGTGATCGATCCCGGCGGCCTTTTCATTGTCCATATGTTCACGCGTACCGGCGACCGCAGCGCGATCGACATGAGCGTCGCGATGGGGACCGACGCGACGAAGGAACTGATCGGGGACATCGAGCAGGATGCCGCGCTGCTGGCGAGCGAGGACAATGATTTCCTCATCCGTATGGGGGTGTCGCGCAAGCTGCTGACCGAGGTCATGTACCAGCAGAAGGCGCTCGCCAATTCGGAGGACAAATCGACGCGTCGCTGCCTGACGCAGGCCGAGGTCAAGACCTATAACGTTGCAAATAACAACGAATAGGATAGGCTGGTAGCCAGCAAGGAGAGGCTGTCATGAACGAGATGACGCACGATCACGCCACTTTTCGCTCGATGATCGACGGAACGCAGGAAGACTGGGACATCATCGCGCGCGAGCAGAAGGAGTTCGCGCCGAACAATGGCAAGCGTATACTCGACCATCTGAAGCTGCTCGGCGGCGATTATGGCGGCTTTCCGGTCGACCGGCTCGAACATTGCCTGCAGACCGCGACGCGGGCGCATCGCGACGGGCGCGACGAGGAATATGTCGTGATGGCGCTGCTCCACGACATCGGCGACACGCTCGGCGCGTTCAATCATCCCGACGTCGCGGCTGCGATCCTCAAGCCCTTCCTGTCAGAGGAAAATCTCTGGATCGTCCAGCATCACGGCATTTTCCAGGGCCACTATTTCTTCCACTATCTCGGGCTCGACCGCGACATGCGCGACCAGTTTCGCGATAGCCCGCATTATGCGGCGTGCGCCGAATTCTGCGAAAAATATGACGCTCCGGCGTTCGATCCCGATTACGACAGCGAGCCGCTTGAATTCTTCGAGCCGATGGTGATGCGCCTCTGCTCCTATCCGCGCACGAGCATCTACAAGAAGGTGATGGTCGAGGAAGCGGCAGAGTAAAATCCGTTCAACCGGGCTTTATCGTCATCCCGGCGAAGGCCGGGATCTCGACCTGGTTTCTTGGCGCTACGGCGAGACCCCGGCCTTCGCCGGGGTGACGTCCTATTGCGAGCCTACTTCCCCTTGAACTCGGTTTTGCGCTTCTGCTGGAACGCCATGATGCCCTCCATCGCGTCGGCGCTGTTGCCGGCGATGAACTGGCCCTTTGCTTCGGCGTCGAGCGTCTCCGGATAGCTTTGCGACAGGCCGTCGCGCAGGATCTTGCGCATCGTGCCGAGCGCGAGGGTCGGGCCGTTCGCGAGGCGCACCGCGAGCGCCCTTGCCTCGGTCAGCAGGTCGGCGTCGTCGACGCATTTATAGACCATGCCCCAGTCGGCAGCCTGTTCGCCTGAAATCTTCTCGCCCAGCATCATCATCTGCGTTGCGCGGGGCAGGCCAATCAGACGCGGCAACAGCCACGACGATCCGCCGTCGGGGACGAGGCCGATATTGACGAAGGCCTGGAGGAAATAGGCGCTCTTGCCTGCGATCGTGAAGTCGCCGGACAATGCAAAGCTGCACCCGACGCCCGCTGCCGGCCCGTTGACCGCAGTGACGACTGGGATGTCAAGACTGGCGAGCGCGAGCAGCATCGGATTATAATGGTTGCGCAGCGCCTTGCGGCTGTTCGCGCCGCCGCCGACCGCCGACCCGCTGCGATCGCCCGCAAGATCCGCGCCCGAACAGAAGCCCCGGCCTTCGCCCGTGATCAGCAGCGCGCGCGCGCCCAGCACGGGCAGATAGTCGAGCGCGGTGCGGATATCGTCGGCCATTGCCGGCGGCATCGAATTGAGGCGATCGGGGCGGTTGAGCGTGATCGTCGCGACATTGTCGGTGATTTCGAACCGGATCGTGTCGAAGGTCGGAAGGTCGGTCATGGGGAAGAATCCTCTCGCGGCAGCTTTACCTTTACGTTCACGTAAAGATGTGACCGATTTGCCGGGGGAGTGCAAGAGGGAAGGGCGAAGCCGCGGACCGGGCCGCCACGCGGGAGCCCGCCGCAAGTCCGGATGGGTCCCCGGTCTCGAATTTCAGGTTGGATCGTCCGGCCTATTCCGGCCGGGGAGCGGGGGTGGGCCGAGACCCACCCCACGCATCTTAAAGGCCGTCGAGGCCCTTGCTCACCATGATATTCACGGCGACGCGGCGGTTCTGCGCCTTGCCTTCGGGCGTGGTGTTGTCCGCGGCCGGATCGGCCTCGGCCATACCGGTCGGGGTCAGCATGCGATAGGGCTTCCAGCCGCACGCCTGCTGGAGGTAATTGACGACGCGGGCGGCGCGCTTTTCGCTGAGCTCCTGGTTGAAATCCTGGCTTCCCGTGGAATCGGTGTAGCCAACGACCAGCAGCAGCGCGTTGTCCATTCCTTCTGCCTGCGTTGCCGCGGAGCAGAGGTCGGCCTTGCCCTGCTCGGAGAGCACGGCCTTGCCGATGTCGAAGTTCACGTTCGTCGTGCCCTTGATATTATACTGGTCGATATCGCCGACGCGGCCACGCAGCGCTTCGGTCGCCGCCGTCTGTTCGGCAAAACGCTGGTCGGTTCCGGTGTGGATCATCGACGCGGTCCGCAGATCCTTGCTCTTGAGCGCGACCTGGCTTGCGACCAGCCCGCCTTCCCACTGCAGCGTGTCGATGGTCACCGGCAGGCCGTTCAGCAGCGAGCCGGCCGCGAGCTTGTCGCGGCTGAGGCCGAGAAATCCACCGCTGCTCTTGATCTTCGTATAGTCGGCGATCGCAACGGTCGTGTTGCTGCCGTCGGCGGTCGTCACCCGGATCCGGCCATCGGTGCGAGCCGAGATGATGCCTTCAACCTTGGGACCCTTGGTCATCTGGTCGGGCGAGGGGAGCGCGCCGACAACCGTCGCCATGACGTCGCCGCCCGATGCATCCTGTTGCTCCTGCTGTTGCGCAGCGAGCGTCGCCGGCCCGGCCAGCATGGCCAGCGCCAACAAAAATCCCGAACTCTTGGAAACCGCACCCATAGACTACTCCTTCAATCAGACACCCGCCCCGCAGGTCAGGGTCCGCGCATTCACGTGACCCGTTCTGGCACATGAATACTCGCGGCAAGGCTGAAAGTTGCGCGGCTCGTCGGGCGGATTGCACGGTGAGCCGATAAGGCCGTGACGTAAAAGCGTAATTTTTTGCGTCTGCGTAGTTTTACCGCGACGGAAATCCTGCGACTTTGCTGCGGAAAAGACCGGAGAGTCCGCAGAGGCGCGATCGAGCCTGAGGCAAGGTCGGCGGTTGGACGCAATCGCTGTGCATCGTTGCCCGCCTCCCCCGATGCATGGCTTGCGCTGGCGCCGCGCGGGCTTACAAGCGGCGCAAAGCATAGCATGGTGCCCAAGGGGGAACTTATTGATGACCGACAGCCTGTTCCGCCGCAAGCCTATCGTTCCGGAACGGCAGGAAGGCGAGCAGGCGCTCGCGCGGACGCTCGGCTGGCCGCACCTGATCGCCCTTGGCGTCGGCGCGATCGTGGGCACCGGCATTTTGACGCTGATCGGTGTGGGGGCAGACAAGGCGGGCCCGGCGGTCATCCTTTCCTTTGGAATTGCCGGCCTGATCTGTGCGTGCGCCGCGCTCGCCTATGCCGAAATGGCGACGATGATCCCCGCGTCTGGCAGCGCCTATACCTATAGCTATGTCGTGATCGGCGAGCTGCTCGCGTGGGTGGTCGGATGGAGCCTGATCCTCGAATATTCGCTCGTCGTCAGCGCCGTCGCAGTCGGCTGGTCGGGCTATGCCGCGCCGTTGCTCGAGGCTTGGGCGGGTTTCCCGATGGCGCTGATGCAGGGCCCCGAACTCGGGGGCATTGTCAACCTGCCGGCGGTCGCGATCATCGCGGTCGTCGCGGGGCTATTGCTCGTCGGTACGCGTGAAAGCGCCACGCTCAACGCAATCCTCGTGCTGGTCAAGATCGTCGCGCTCATCGTATTCGTCGCCGCCGCGCTGCCGGCTTTCAACGCTGCCAATCTCGAACCCTTCAGCCCCTACGGCTTTGCCAAGCATGTAGGTCCCGACGGCGTCGAGCGCGGGGTGATGGCGGCTGCGGCGATCATCTTCTTTGCCTTCTATGGCTTCGATGCGATCGCGACGGCGGCGGAAGAGGCCAAGAACCCCGACCGCGATCTCAAGATCGGGATCGTCGGATCGATGTTCGCCTGCGTGCTCATCTATGTCGCCGTCGCGGTCGCTGCGGTGGGAGCGATCGCCTACACGCGCTTTGCCAACAGCCCCGAACCGCTGGCGCTGATCCTGCGCGAACTCGGCAGCCCGCTGGCGGCGCAATATCTCGCTGTGTCGGCGATCATTGCTCTACCCACTGTCATCCTGGCTTTCTTCTATGGGCAGAGCCGCATCTTTTTTACCATGGCACGCGACGGATTGTTGCCTGCAAGCCTTGCGAAACTGTCGTCACGCGGGACGCCGGTGCGCATCACCATCTTTACGGCCGTGGTCGTTGCCATACTCGCAGGTTTCATCCCGCTCGGCGAACTCGCCGCGCTCGCCAACGCCGGCACGCTCGCCGCCTTCGCAGCGGTGTCGGTGTGCATGCTGATCATGCGCCGACGCGCGCCGGACGCGCCGCGCACGTTCCGGACGCCGCTGCCGTGGGTCGTCGGCGGCATCGCCGTACTTGGCTGCATCTATCTCTTTTTCAGCCTGCCGGTGCAGACCCAGCTCTGGTTCCTCGTCTGGAACGTCGGCGGGCTCGGCGTCTATTTCCTTTACGCCCGCCGGCACGCCGTCGTTCGCTGACGCCTAGTCGAACAGGTCGCTGAGGAAGCTTTTGTACTTCTTCTTGTGCGGCTTGCCGTAGTAGCGATCGTCCTTGCCATAGTGGCGATCGTCGTGATCGCGATATTGCGGCTGCTGCGGAGGCGGTGCCGGAGCGCGCGGTGCAGGGGTAGAGCCACCAGCAGCTTCGCTGCGTTCGATGATCTTGTCGAGTTCGCCGCGATCGAGCCAGACGCCGCGGCATTGCGGGCAATAGTCGATCTCGATTCCCTGCCGTTCCGACATGGTCAGATTCACGCGGCAGGTCGGACAAAGCAGCCCTTGGGCATCGGACACGAACTTTCCTTTCATGGCAAGGCGGCCGGAGAGGCGGCCGTTTCTTTCAACGTGCCGTGGCTAACTTGCGTTCCGGAAATATGAAAGACCCCGCTCCGACCGGGGAGGCGGAGCGGGGCCGAGTTTCGCCGCGCTGTGTTCAGCCGTCGGCGTCAAAGGCGAGAAGGTCGCCCGGCTGGCATTCGAGCTCGGCGCAGATCGCCTCGAGCGTCGAAAATCGCATTGCCTTCGCCTTGCCGGTCTTGAGGATCGACAGGTTGGCGAGCGTGATGCCGATGCGGTCGGACAGATCGGTCAGCGTCATCCGCTTGGCATGAAGCAGGTCGTCGAGTTTCACCACGATCGCCATCAGATGGTTCCTTCCAGCTCGTCGCGCATCGCAGTGCCGCGTTCGAAGACCGCGGCGAGGACGAAGGCGAACAGGATTGCGAGAATGCCCTGGAGGTCGATTCCGCCCATATTGGCGAACTTGCTGGTCGAAACCGCGATGCTGCTCGCAACCCAGCCGAGCGGGAAGGCGAGGAGCTGCGCAGTCACGAGTGCCCAGCCGATGCGACGCAAACGTGCGGCGTTGGCGGGGATAAAAGGATCGCTGGCCGCGCTTGCGACGAGCGCCTGCAGTTGACGCAGCACATATACCGCGACTGCGAGGATCGCCGCAAGGATGCCCAGCAGCGCGAACAGTTGTGGTCGCATCGTGTCGGCATCGAGGAAAATCTTGCTGTTCTTCGCCTCCGCGGCGATGTCGGGCCACATCGCGACCAGCGCGCCGCCCGAGGCGACGACGAACAGAAAGGCGGCCGCAACGAGCGCCAGCATCAGCCAGAGCAGGCCGCGGGTTACGCCGAGCAGGGTCGAGTGATCGGTAGGCATATCGTTCTCCGATAGTCTGTGTATCGAAGAGCGATATGGAGAAAGTTTTCCATATCGTCAATCGATAATATCGAAAAACGATAATTGCCGTCAGGTCGTCAACCAGCCGAAGCTGAGCGGCGCCTCCCGAAACGCGAAGCGGTCGAGGTGCCGGGCGACGACGCCCTTCATCGCCTCGACATGCTCGTCGCTGCTCGCGTCGATGCGGACCGACAACGCATCGGCGCCGGCATCGAAGGTTACGAGCGCGTCGCCGGCCCAAGCCGCGCCGCGCGCATCCCCGGGGAAGGTCACCGTGCCGTGCTCGGGGGTGAACTCGACCGCGAGATTATGCTGCCAGTGCTTGCAGAGCTGCTGGAGATATTTGCTCGCGTGGGCGGTGGGGACTTTCGCGGTCACGCTGTGCATCACAGGCGCTCGATCTTTTGCGCCGCCTCGTCGATCAGGGCGACGATGTCGTGCAGGGTTGCTTCATCGAGATCGCGGTCGCCGAGCCGGTTCATCAATACCGCCTTCAGATTGCCCATCGCGCGGCGAACCGACGCACTGTCGGTGCGCTGGCGCTCCTCGCCGACTTCGGTCAGGCGTGCGATCAGGCGTTCGACGATCTCGCCGTTCGCCTCGATCTCGGCGCGGCCAGCATCGGTGATCGCGAACAGCTTCTTCGCGCCGTCGCTGTCGGCCGCTTCGATCAGTCCCATGTCGTCGAGCAGGGTAAGTGTCGGATAGATGACCCCGGGGCTCGGCGCATAGGCGCCGCCGGTCAGTTCCTCGATCTGGCGGATCAGATCGTAGCCGTGGCGCGGTTCGTCGGCGATCAGCTTCAGCAGCACGAGCCGCAGCTCGCCGCTATCGAACATCCGCCGGCGCCGCCCGCGGCCCTCGTCATCGTCGCGAAAGCGGCCGCCGCGGCCGAAACCGCCGCCGTGACCGAAGCCGCGCGCGCCGTGGCGCATCGCCTCGCGCATTGCGCGGTGCATCCCGTGGCGGTGGCCGCAGCCGCGCCCGCCCATATGGCCGTAAAACATCATAATTGCTCCTCAGAGTGATTCTAGATAGAGCTAAGATATATCTTAAAGTGAATTGCGCAAGAGGCTTCGCCGAATTTTGTCGTTGGGTCAGTCTTGCGGAGTGAAGCGCAGATGGATCAGCGGGTAAGGCCGGCCCTGACCGTCGCGTTCGGACCGGCCGGCAGCGACGAAGCCCATGCGCTGGTAGAAGCCGACGGCCTGGCAGTTCTGCTCATTGACCTCGGTCGTGATTGCGCCGTGGAGGCCGATCGCATGCGCGACGAGTGCGCGGCCGACGCCCGTGCCGCGATGCGCGGGATCGATGAACAGGGCCTCCATGCTGTTGTCGTCGAGGAGCATGAAGCCGGCGGGGCGGTCGTCGGCATCGACCGCGAGCCACAAGGGAGCTTGGGGCAGAAAATCCTTCACCTCTTCCCCGATCGCAATCCGATCTTCGGCGGTCAGGAAATCATGCGTCGCGTCGACCGCGTCGCGCCAGATCTCGACGGCGCGATCGCCATCGGCGGGAGTTGAGGGCCGGATACGGATCATGGCGGCGGCATAGGGAAGCGGGGGAAGGGTGCCAACCCCGCTTTTCCGCGGATCGCATCTTGACTCGCGCGCCCGGATCGCTATTAGCCCGCCCGTGTTGCCCGGGCTCGCTCGTGGCAATTCCGTCCGAGACAGTTGGTGAAGGGGATTTGCCCTTCTTAATTTCCAGCCGAGACGGGGAACAGTCTTTTATCGGTCGCCCGCTTGGCATGCCCAGGTGACGCGGCTTGACCGACCCCATCGGACATCGTTGCGTGAAGGACAGGCGGGATTCGTTCCGCATGGCTTTTGCGTGTGTTAGCCGCCCGGCCGCACGTTTGCGCGTGCGTTCGGGCATGAGTGGAGAAACAGGCATGGATCGTGCTGAAAAGGCCGAAGCCGTATCCTCGCTGAACGCTACGCTGTCGAATGCAGCCGCGGTTGTGATTGTTCGCAACCTCGGTCTTACCGTCGCCCAGTCGACGGTGCTTCGCGAGCAGATGCGCAATGCGGGTGCGAGCTACAAGGTCGCGAAGAACCGCCTGGCCAAGATCGCGCTCGATGGCACTTCCTACACCGGCATCAGCGACCTGCTGACCGGCCCCACGGCAATCGCCGCTTCGACCGATCCGGTCGCAGCTGCGAAGATCGCCGTGGAATTTGCCAAGACCAACGACAAGCTTGAAATCGTTGGTGGCGGCATGGGGGATGTGGTCCTCGACGTGGAAGGCGTGAAGGCGCTTGCATCGCTGCCGTCGCTTGACGAACTGCGTGGCAAGCTTGTCGGTCTGCTCCAGGCTCCGGCCACCAAGGTTGCCCAGATTGCGGCAGCCCCGGCTGGTCAGCTGGCGCGGGTTTTTGGTGCCTATGGCGCCAAGGAAGCGGCATAAACTTTAACCTGACGTAACAATTCACCGGGCTTTCCCGGTTCTGATGGAGAATGAAAATGGCTGATCTCGCAAAGATCGTTGAAGACCTGTCGGCGCTGACCGTTCTGGAAGCTGCTGAACTTTCGAAGCTGCTCGAAGAAAAGTGGGGCGTTTCGGCTGCCGCTGCCGTTGCAGTTGCCGCTCCGGCCGCCGGTGGCGCCGGCGCCGCCGCTGCTGAAGAGCAGACCGAATTCGACGTCATCCTGACGGGTGACGGCGGCAACAAGATCAACGTGATCAAGGAAGTCCGTGCGATCACCGGTCTGGGTCTCGGCGAAGCCAAGGCGCTCGTCGAAGGCGCACCGAAGGCCGTCAAGGAAGGCGTGGCCAAGGCTGAAGCTGAAGAGTTGAAGGCCAAGCTGGTCGCTGCCGGCGCGACCGTCGAACTGAAGTAATTCGGTTCGTGGGTTCCGGCCGGCTTATGCGGCCGGGCTCCAGCGAAAAAGAAAAGGGCGGTGCCGCGAGGCGCCGCCCTTTTTCATTGGGCCGGAATTGCCGGTCAGTTGCGTGCAAAGCCCGGACGCAGCGTACCGGCGCGCGCCGGGCCAGGCTCGGGGCGGTGGACGTCCTGCCGGGCAGGCGCCGGAGCCACGTCGCGCTGTGCGATTTCCCAGGCGCTGATCGGCTTGCGCGTCATATCCTTCTGCGCGCCGAGCATTTCATCATATGCGACGCGTTCCTGGCGATCGAGGAAGCGGGCGCGCTTCAGGCGCTTGCTCAGCGTTGCGAAAGGATTGTCGGTGGTAGGTCCTGCCATGGCCATCGCTTCATGGCGCCCGATACTGCCGCTCGGGGCTGCTGCGAATGCCGGGTTGGCGCGCGGCGCCTCGACGCGTTTGCGGGGCGCATAGGCCGGGGTGACCCATGATGCAGGTGATGCGGGCGTGCTGCTCGCCGCCGATGTCATCGCGGGCGCCGCAGCTGCCGGCTCGGTCGTCGCGACGGGTTCATAAACCTCTTCGACATATTCGTCGCGCTCGATACGGCGGCGGCGCGCGAAGGCGAGACCCATGCCGCCCGCGATCAGGAGGGCAGCGGCACCGCCGGCAAGTTCCCACGGAAAGTCGATGCCGGTGGCGGGCTTTTCGACTGGTGACGGCGCGGCGTTCGCCACCGGTTCGGCGGGCGCCATGACCGGTGCGGCGGTCGGTGCGCTCTCTTCCGCCACAGCTGCCTCGGTCATCGGCGTTGCTGTGGTGGGCGCCGCGGCAGCGACGGCAGGCGCGGGCTTCGGGCTGGATCGCGCTGTGCTTCGTTCGGCGCGCGCCGGCGGCGATGCCTGTTCGGCTGCCTTTGGCGCTGGCGCGGTTTCGGCCGGAGTGACATCCAGCGGCACCCGAATGACCGGCTTCGGAGTCGGTGGCTGCGCCGTTTGCGGTGCCGCTACGGGCGCTGCGGTGCTGGGCTCGGGCGCCGTTGGCGGCGTCTGCGGCATAGGCGTCGCGACCGGCGGCGTCATCGTGACGCTCGGCGCTTCCTGCGCGAAAGCCGCAGGGGTGGAAAGGGCCAGGAACGCGGCAATCGCGGTCATGGCGGGGCGGGAGAGGGCGATATTCTTCGTCATGGTGAAAGGGCAAACGAACCGCGTCTGAAAAGCGCTGCCCAAAAGCGCGGGTTTCCACGATGAGCCGTGCGCGCCGAACGGCGCGGCGAAGATTTCGCCACAGTCAATCGCGGCCCGAAACCGTTTCTCCGATCAATCGCGGCGCGCGGTCGATGATCCTGCCCTATGTGATGAAGCACGTATTTCTGCGGCCGGCGAAGCAATGATGACACTGGTCTTGCGCTTCGGTGTCATGCGCGTCACCAATTCGTCATTCCGGCGCAACCTTGGCGTGATCAACGCGGCGCATGAAAACCACAGACCTCGTCCCGACCCGGCTGCCCGGTCATCTGCGCGAAACCCTGCGGCTGCTTTTCATCGCCAAACATGCCCGCTGGACCGGCGGGCTGCATCCCGATGACGGCAACCATGCACCCTATCATCGCGAAATGCGCGAGACGCTCGAGGGGCTCGGTATCGAACTGCTGGTCGCCGACACCTACGCCGCGCTGTTCGATCCGCCCGCTGCCGACTTCGTCTTCCCGCTCCTCAATCGCGGCGGCTTCTTCAATTCGGAAATGCTGTTGCCATTGCTCTGCAACCAGCATGGGCTGCCGTATCTCGGCGCCTCGCCGATCGTCCGCGGCCTGTCCGACGACAAGCATCTGACCAAGCTGGAGGGTACGGCACGCGGCGTGCCTACGGCACCTTGGGCACTGTTCCGCCGCGGCGCACCGGTCGATGTTGCGCGTTGTCCGCCGGCACGGCGCTGGGTGATCAAGCCGAACAACAGCTCGGCGTCGTGGGGCGTGCGCGACGCGCACGACCGTGTGCAGCTGGCGCAGGCGGTCGCCGAAATCCACGCGCTCGATCATGATGCGCTGGTCGAACCCTTCATCGACGGCAGCGATATCGAGGTTCCCGTAATCACGCTCGACGGCGAGCCGGCGATGCTGCCCATGATGATCTTCGAACAGGCCGACCCGACCCAGCTTCGCACCTATCAGGAAAAACGCGATCTGGCCGGCCATGTCGGATATGCGATCAAGCGCTTCGACGATCCGGCGATTGCCGGCAAGGTCGCCGACTATACGGCCAGGATGGCCGACATATTCCGTCCATTCGATTATGGCCGCTTCGAATTTCGCGTCGATCATGCGACGGGCGACGTCCGGCTGCTCGAGGTCAATCTGAACTGCAACCTCTGGTCCGAAAAGCTCTTCTCGCGTTCGGCCATCATCGGGGGGTTTTCACACGCCGAACTGATCGAGACGATCGTCGCGGAAAGCATGGCCCGCCAGATTGCTCCGGCGGCGATACGGCGCGACGCCGCATGAGCGGGTCGATCCTGATCCTCGCCGGACGCCGGTCCGGCGCCGTCGATCCGCTGGCTGCGGCGCATGGTGTTGCAGACAAATGTCTCGTTCCCGTCGCGGGGCGACCGATGATTGCCCATATCCTGGAAAGCGCGGCGGACAGCGAAGCCGAACGCATCTTTGTTTCGACGCACCACGTGAATTTGCTCGAAGATATCGCTGATCCCGCGATCGAATTGCTGGGCAGCCGCCTGACGGTCGTCCCGGCCGCGGACAATCTGGCGGATTCGGTACTCGCGGTTGCGGGCGCAGCCGAATTTCCGTTGCTGGTCACCACGGCGGACAATTGTCTGCTGACTCCGGCGACGATAGCGGAGATCGAGGCTGAGGCCATGCGGCTGGGTGCCGACGCGGGTGTCGCGCTGGCGCGGCGGGAGGATGTGCTCGCGGTGCATCCCGAAGGCCAGCGGCGTTTTTACGAGTTTTCCGATGTCGCGGTGTCAAACTGCAACGCTTATTGGATCGGTCATCCGAACGCGCTCCGCGCCGCGGAGGCGTTCCGCGGCGGGGGGCAGTTCGTCAAGAAGCCCGTCCGGGTGATGCAGGCGTTCGGCCTGATCAACCTGCTCCGCTTTCGCTTCGGCCTTGGGCCGATCCACCACATCTTTCAGCGCATTTCGCGCCATCTGAAGGTCGAAATCGCTCCGCTGCTGATCAGCAACGGAGCGACGGCGATCGACGTCGATAACGAGCGGTCGTTGCGCGTGACCGAGGCGCTGATGGCGCGCCCCGATATCGTCAATCCGCGATCCAGTTTCCGTGGAACCCTGGGGGGACGCGGTGCGGCAGATGCACGACAGCTTGCGGTGAGCCGCTGAAGTCATCGGCATTCAGAATGACGAGTTCGGTCGTCTCGTCGTTCATGTCGACGACGAGACCGATCAGCCAGCCGTCATCCTCGGCGCCGCTTTCGCTGCGCGGGACGAACACGAACTCGCCGGGATGGCGGCCGGGACCGAAATCGTGGACGGCCGTCGCACCCGCGTCGAGGTCGTGCTTGAACAGTCGCGTCTCCGCGAGTGCCCATTCGGCCGAGGCGCCGTCCGGGATCGCGATCGTATAGGCATAGCGATAGGGGCGCGTCGTCAGCCGCTCGTCGTAGCGCGGGAATTCCTGCGCGTGATCGTGGATGACGGTGCGCGTGGTGGTCCCGACGGCGGGATCAATGATCCAGCGCTCCATCCGCGACTTTTCGCTGTCGGGACCGCGCTTCGAACTTGCGAACATCGTTTCGTGCGCGACGACGTCGACGACCACCTTGCCATCGGCGGTTTCATAGGCGTTGGCGGGGTGGAACACATAGCAGGGCTCGACCGGCACCCAGATAATGCTGTCACCGCGGCCCTTTCGGGGGAGCAGCCCGACGCGCGCCTGGTGCGCGTCGTTCCACGCATAGGGAAAGCGATAGCCCGAAAGGAGCATTTTCATCGAGAAGGTGACGGGCAGGTCGAAGACGAGCACGTAATTTTCGGTGATCGCGCAATCGTGGATCGACGGGCCGTCGCTCACCGCAATCGCTTCCTCGCGCACGACACGGGCGTCCTTGTCGAGGACGACGTGCCAGACCTTGTCCGGTTCGTCGCCGCGATAGGTGATCGCGTGCATCTCGTTGGTCACGGGGTCGTGGTGCGGGTGCGCGGTATATGCGCCGACGAGCGTGCCGTCGAACGGGTTATGGGCGATCGTATCGAGCTGATAGCCGAGTTCGACAGGCTTTCCGCCTGCTTCGACGATCGCGAAGGTGCGGCCGGCGAGGCCGACGACATTGGTGTTCGGCGCGTCGTTATTTTCGGCGCGCGGACCGGGGGGCAGTTCCTCGCCGAGCACGGCGCAGGCCTCGCTGCCGCGGACCCAGCGGTTGCGGTACCAGTCGGCCTTGCCGCCTTCGATGCGGATGCCATGAACCATTCCGGCGCCGGTGAACCAGTGATAGCTGGCGGGATCGGGGGCGGCCGCCGGGTTCGGGCCGTTGCGCAGATAGCGACCCTTGAGCTGGGCGGGGATTTCGCCGTCGACACGCAATTCCTCGAGCGTGAATTCCTCGGTCATCGGCTTGTGGATGCCCGTGAGGAAGGGGTGGGCGTCGGTGGGGCGGGGGAGGCGCTTGCGGTTGAAGTCGGCGACCTTGCCGATGCCTTTGACGACGGCGCCGCGGATGAGGGTTTCGACATTGCCTGCCATGGAGATGCTCCTTACGGAAGTTGGCGAAGGTGCCGCGTGGCGTGGGGTTGCGCCGGCGACTCGAAATGTTTACAGTGACAACATAATGGCGAACAAAGATAACAGTGTCAACATAAAAAGCGACGGCGCGAAGGCGACGGGCGCCTATCATCATGGCGACCTGCGTGCGGCGGTGATCGCGGCGGGGCTCAAGCGACTGGCGGCGGGCGACGGCGCCGAGCTGGGCCTGCGCGCGCTGGCGCGCGATGTCGGCGTCAGCGCGACCGCGCTCTATCGCCATTTCCCCGACAAGGAGGCGCTGCTCGACGCCCTTGCCGACGAGGGGCTTCGGCGGCTCGGCGCGCTGCAGGCGCAGGCGTGGCTGAAGGCGGGGGGCGCCGCCGCGGGCTTCAAGGCGACGGGCATCGCCTATGTGCGCTTCGCGCACGACGAGCCCGCGCTGTTCCGGCTGAGCTTCACCCGGCAGATGCCCGAACGCTACACCAAGGATGCGGGCGACGGCGGCGAGGTCGCGTATAATCTGCTGCGCGCCGGAGTCGGCGAGGCGCTTCCGGGCGTCGATCCCGATATCGCCGCGCTCCACGCGTGGGCGCTGGTGCACGGCCTTGCGATGCTGATCCTCGACCGGCGCGTCGAATGGGACGAGGCGAAGGTGACCGAAGTTGTCGGGCTGACCTTCGGCGGTGTCGGTTGATTGCCGCGATACCGCGCAGCGCCGGTCGACTGCCGCGATACGGCGGGCGCCGAATAAATTAGCGGTTTATTTTCCAGTTTCTGCTTATCTGGCGGCATGACCCAGTCGCTGTCCCCCAGAGTCGAGGCGGTCTTTTGGTTCCTGTTGACCGCGACGGGATATTTCCTGCTGGCCAGCCTGTCGCTTCATGCGACGAAGGGTGCCGACAATATCGCTGCGGTGTGGCCGCCGAGCGGCTATTTTCTCGCGCTTCTGTTGCTGATGCCCGACCGCGTTCGCACGCGCGCTGCGTCTTTCGCCGGCATGATCGCCGCGAGCCTCACGGCCAATATATGGAGCGGCATACCGCTCGCTTCCTGCTTCGCCTACAGTCTGGCGAACGGCTGCGAGGCGGCGGTCGCGCTGTGGCTGATCCGCCGCCGCGAACCGGGCGAGCTGTCGTTCATGGTGCCGCGCTCGGTCGCGGTCTTTTGCGTCGCGGCGCTGGGCGCGAGCGCGATCAGCGCGGGGCTCGTCTGGGCGCTGATGGCGGTGCTGGCGGGAGCGGGCCTCGACTTCTTCCTGTCGTGGTTCACGACCGTGCTGCTCGGCATGCTGATCGTAACGCCGCCGATCGTGATGCTTGCGCGCATGGTCGGGACCAATGCGCTGGGCAATGCGTCGATCGCGATGAAGGTCGAGGCGACCGCGATCCTGACCGGCGCGGGGCTCGTCACCATTCTCGCCTTCACGCAGGCGCATTTTCCGCTGACCTTCCTGCCGTGTATCGCAGCGGTCGCCGCCGCCTATCGTCTCGGACCCTTCGGCGCCGCGGCGGGCATGCTGATCGTGTCTGTCATCACCTCGCTCCTCACCGGGCAGGGCCATGGGCCGATCGCAGCGATCGGCGAGGCACCGAAGGTCAAGGTGCTGTTCCTGCAATTCTATCTGCTGTCGCTGCTGTTCACGACGCTGCCGCTGGCGGCGCTGCTGATCGTGCGCCAGCGGCTGGCGAAAAGGCTGGAGCAGAGCAACCGCTGGCTGTTGCAGGCCGAGGCCGCGGCGCTCGTCGGCCACTGGCGCGTCGACCTGGTCGGCTGGACGATCCACTGGTCCGACCAGGCCTATCGGATCCACGGGCTCGTGCCGGGGAGCCCCGTCGACGTGCATTACAGCGTCAAGCAATATGTCGCCGAAGACGGGGTCGCGGTCCGCAAGATCCTCGAAGAGGCGGTGCGCACGGGCGAACCGTTCGAATTCCAGGGACGCATCCGGCGCGCCGACGGCGAGATCCGTCACGTCAAGTCGCACGGGTCGATCGAAACGGGTCGCAGCGGGCAGGCGATCGCCATTTTCGGCACCGTGCAGGATGTCACCGAGACAGTGGAGAATGCGCGGATACTGGAGGCGGCGCGAAGCGCGGCCGAACGCGTCGCCAACACCGACATGCTCACCGGCCTGCCGAACCGACGCCATACGCTGGCCTTTCTCGAAAAGGCGCTGGCGGGAGCGCGCGACCACGGCACGCCGCTGGCGGTCGCGATCTTCGACATCGATCATTTCAAGCGGATCAACGACACACACGGCCATGCGATGGGCGACCGCGTGATCCACCGCGTCGCGCAGCGCGCCAAGGCGGCGCTGCGCGACGAGGATATGCTCGGCCGGATCGGGGGCGAGGAATTCGTCTGCATCCTCCAGCGCGCGAGCGCGCAGGCGGCCGAGATCGTCGCCGAGCGCGTGCGCAAGGCGGTCGAGGTCGGTACCGCAATGGAGGACGGACTGCCCCAGGCGACGATCAGCGTCGGGCTGGCGATCTATGACGGCGAACCCGATGTCGAGGAACTGCTGCACCGCGCCGATCAGGCGCTGTACGTCGCGAAGCGCGAGGGGCGAAACCGGCTGCGTATGGCGGCGTAAGGTGGCGTACGGTTTCGACCGAAGGCTGACCTACCTATCCCCGTCACCCCGGACTTGATCCGGGGTCCCGCTTGAAATCAGACGCCTGCGGATGCGTCAAAAAGCGGGATCCCGGGTCAAGCCCGGGATGACGAAGGGTGAAAGGGCGCGTCCGCTTCCCACCCCATATCGGACATTCGTTGGCGATCCGCACGATGTTGACGCTGTAAATATCGAGCGGGCCGAGGCGCGGGTTGATGTTTTCGATGTTAACTCTGTGCGGCAAATTCCCCGGCGGCGATTTCGGCGTGCAGCCAGCCGCGGAAGCGTCGCATCGCGTCGCTTTCGGGGCGCGACATCAGGCGGGTGAGCCAGTAGCGGCCGGCGTCGACGACCAGGGCGAACGGCTGGACAAGCAACTCGGCAGCAAGCTCGCGAGTGAACATCGACGGGGGGGCAAGCGCGACGCCCTGGCCGGCGGCCGCCGCGGTCGCCATCAGCGCCGAGCTGTCGAACATCGGACCGCGCAGGACGGGAACGGGGACGCCGGCGGCGCCGAACCAGAGCGTCCATTCGTCAGCGCGGTACGAGCGAAGCAGGCGTTCCGACACGAGATCGGCGGGCCCCTCGAAGCGTGCGGCAAGGGCGGGGGCGCAGAGCGGTGCCATCGGCGCGGCGAGCAGGGGCTCGGCATGGGTGCCGTGCCAGGCGCCGTCGCCAAAACGGATCGCGTAATCGAGCGCCTCGCCGGCAAGGTCGACGCGATTGTTGTTGGTCGAGATGCGCAGGTCGATCGACGGGTGCGCGCGCGCGAAGGCGTCGAGCCGCGGGAGCAGCCAGCCGGTCGCGAATGTGCCGACGACGCCGACCTTGAGTGCCTCGCGGAAACGGCCGCCCGAATATTGGTCGAGCGTCGCGGCAACGCGATCGAACGCCTCGGCGACGACGGGGACGAGCGCATGTCCTTCGTCGGTGAGCGCAAGGCCGCGCGGCAGGCGATGGAAGAGGCGCGTGCCGAGACGGCGTTCGAGCTGTGCGACCTGATGGCTGACCGCACCCTGGCTGACGTGGAGTTCGATCGCGGCGCGCGTAAAGTTGAGATGGCGCGCCGCCGCCTCGAAGGCGCGGAGGGCGTTGAGAGGGAGCTGCGCGCGGTCCATGGATACTCGGAATCTATCGTGCCCCGTCACCCCGGACCTGATCCGGGGTCTACCGACGCAACATCGGGAAATGGATCCCGGATCAGGTCCGGGATGACGAGATGTATGAGAAATTTTCATGGCTTTGTCGAGAAATGATGCTTTGTCGCGGGGCGGGCGGGTTGGCATTCCGGCGGCGAAGGGAGATGAAGATGATTGCCATGATGACCATCGCTGCCTGGCTGGCGGGCGTGAACCATATGCCGCTGCCGATCGTCGAGGAGGTGAATGCGCAGGGGGTTGCAGGCGGGGTCGCATCCGACGGCGACGACCCGCTGACGCGCCCGGTCGCCTCGTCGCGTGCCGCCGAATGGCTTGCGCCGGCCGAGCCCGAGAAGATTTTCGGGACGAGCTACCTCGTCGGCTTCGGCGGAATGAGCGTCGCGCTGATCGACACGGGGGCGGGGCTGGTGCTGGTCGACGGTGCGCTGCCGCAGGCGGCGCCGGCGATCCTCGCCAACGTCCGCAAGCTCGGCTTCGACCCCAAAGACATCAAATTTATTCTGAGTACCGAGCCGCATTTCGATCATGCGGGCGGGCTCGCCGCGCTGGCGCGCGATACCGGTGCGACGGTGGTGGCGAGCGCGCGCGGCGCCGAAGGGCTGCGGTCGGGGAAACATGCGGACGACGACCCGCAACGCGCCTATGGCGGGAGCTGGCCCGCGGTGACCCGGCTGCGCGTGATCGGCGACGGCGAGGTGCTGAAGCTCGGCAAGACATCGATCGCCGCGGTAGCGACGCCGGGCCACACGATGGGCAGTATGAGCTGGCGCTGGCAGGCGTGCGCCGGTGAAGGCGGGAATGAAAGCTGCAAGACAATCGTCTTTGCCGCGAGCCTCAACCCGGTGTCGGCCGAGGGCTATCGCTTCACCTCGAAGGCAGGCGCACCGTTTGTGAAGGCGTTCGGGGAAAGTTATCGCAAGATGGACGTCATGGCGTGCGACGTGCTGATCTCGGCGCACCCCGATAATGCGGGGCCAGGGCGGTACAACGACAGCCCGGGGGCATGCCGCGCCTATGCCGGCCGTTCGCGGGGGCTGCTCGAGAAGCGGCTGGCCGCCGAGCGGGCGGAGAAAAAATAGCCACCAATCACGTTGCTTTTCAATCTTGTAAGCCCCCGCAATCGCGCTAGTCTGACGGCGATATCGCGGGGGCTCGATCATGTTGAATGCGGCTTTGCTCTTCACCTTCCTGCCGGTCGCGAGCCCGGTTCCGTCGGCTCCACCTGCTCCGGCGGTTACGGTCTTTGGCCGCAACAAGCCATCGCCGGCGCAGATGCTGTCGTGGATTCCCGGAGAGGTTCGCTGCGACGGGGTTGCGGTCGAGGGCGGCACGATCCAGCGGCCGCTGGTCACGGTCGGGACGATCGATCCGCAATGGGTACGCGCGCCGGCCTATCGTTTCGCGATCGATGAACGGGGTCGGACCCACTCGATCGCACGCGACAACAGCGAGAGCGAAGGCATGGACCCCGATACCGGTCCCGCGCTGGCGGCGAGCCATTTTCCTGCCGGTGGCAGGCGCGAGAATTGCCGGATCAGCTATACGCCGAAATTCGACCCGCTGGCGAGCGCGCCGATTGCCGACCTGATCGCCTATTCGATTCACCCGACCGGCCAGAAGCTGCCGCAGGAGGGGTGGGACCGCATCAACGGCGTCGGCAACTGCCGCGATAAGCCGCGCCTCGCGCCGCTGCTGAGCGGCCATCCCGATTTCCGGAAGCTGAAAGCGACGCCCGGCACGCGCGACTGGTCGCTCGTCGCCTACGACACCGATGCCGACGGACGTCCGGTCGATGTGCGGATCGCGCACGGGACGGGGAATGATGAGCTCGACGCCGCGGCGATCGAGGCGATCCGGGTGTCGCGCTTTGCCGGTGGCGCGCGGACGGGCTGTCTCTATCCCTATTGGCGATCGGCGGGCAAGCTTCGCGCGCCCGTCCCACCTGCCGAGGAGTCGCTGCGGCCCGCCGACGCCGTTTGCCCGGCGAAGGTCGAATGGGCGAGGCGCCCGGCCACATATTATCCGCCCGCCTATCGCAAGCGCGCGATCGAGGGATGGGCGGTCGTTGCCTTCGACACGGCGCCCTGGGGCGAAGTCGGCAATGTGAGGGTTCTCGACGCGCAGCCGTCGTCGGCTTTCGGACAGCAGGCGATGAATATCGTGCGCAGCGGCCGCGTCGCACCGTCGGCGCAAGGTGCGTCGGGGTGCGTCGAGACGGTGAAATTCATGATGTCGGCAGGCAATCCGGGCGGCGAAGTGGGCGACGGACCGGAGACCGACTGAACCCTCCGCTGCCTATTTGTCGACCACCAGACAGGCCTGTCCGTCCTTGCGCACGGTGGCGCAGAAGCTTTCGGCCTCGTTCCTGTTCGCGAAGCCGCCGGCCTGGAGGCGGGTGAGCTTGCCGGTCCTGACCAGATAGGGTGTGCGATCGGCGAAGGCGCTGTTCTTCCGTTCGAGCGCGGCCCAGAGGTTGCGCGCGTTCGCCTCGACCCCGAAGGCGCCGAGCTGCGCGCGCCACGGGCTGGCGCCGCCGTTGTGGACGCGAACCGGGGCCGATGCGGCCTTTGCCGGTTCGGGCTTGGCCGGAGCAGGCTTGGCGGGCGCGGGATCGGCTTTGGCCGGTTTCGCCGTTTCGGCCTTGGGCGGCAGCTTGTCGCTTGCGGGCGGGGCGGCATAGGTGGTGCCGGGCTCGCCGGTCGCGGCAACGGCGTCGGCGGTCGCTTCGGCGGCTGCCGCGGCGGCTGCGCTGGCGACGGGTGACGGCGGGACGGCCACGCTGCGGATCGGTGTCGGCGCCGGTTTTGCGGCGGGCGTGTCGATCACGGGCGGCGGCGTGTAGCTGGCGCCCGGCGCCGAGGCGGGAAGACTGGCGACCTTGACGGGCGACGCGGGCGCGGGCCGGGACGCAGGCGGCGCCGCCGCGTTCACTGCGGCGAGGCGCGCCTGCTGTTCGCCGCGCTCGATTTCGGGCAGCATCGCAAGGCCGCGCTGGCGCTGTTCGAGCGGGATCAGACTGTCGAGCTGAGCGAGGCGCGCCGAGGCGATGCCGAGCCCGGCGTCGCTCGCGCGTTTGGTGAGCGCATAGGCGCGCGGCCAGTCCTGCGCGGCAAGGTCGCCGTTGAAGTGCGCGGTGCCGAGGACATATTGCGCGCGCGGCTCGCCGCGCGCCGCCGAGGCGAGGATGAAGGGCATCGCCTCTTCGCGACGGTTCGCGGTGAAGAGCACGAGGCCGAGATTGTCCTCGGCCTGCAGATGGCCCTGTTTCGCGGCGCGGCGATACCAAGCTTCGGCCTGCGTCAGATCGGCGGGGACGCCGCGGCCGAGCTTGTACGCCTGGCCGAGGTTGAACTGCGCATCGGCGTCGCCGGCGAGCGCGAGCGGGCGCCATTCGGCGACCGCGGCCTGGTAATTGCCTGCCTGCCACGCGTCGACGCCGTCCTTGACGTCGGCAAGGGCGGGCGCCGCCAGCATCGATGCCGCAGCCAGCGGCAAAGCCAGCAGGGCGGCGGTGCGGAATGAACGCATCTTGTTCTCCAATGACTTGCGCCGACGCGGACCGTTGATCCGGCGGCTGCAGTCCCCGGAATGCTTATAGCGTCAATTGGCTAACACGGCGTTAGCGACAAAAGCGCGAGTTCCAAACCTGATCCGTTTCGGGACAGGTCGACCTTGACGCTTTGTTTACCATAGCTGCGAGGAAGTCGTTCACCCTCTTTTTATCATCGTTAACCCAATTTTAGCGCCCCGCATGGCATCCCTTCGCCGGATTTTGGATTTCCGAGGGGGTAACGCAGTGCGCGTATTGGCATTGGCTTCACAGAAAGGCGGGTCGGGCAAGACGACGCTGTCCGGGCACCTTGCGGTGCAGGCGCAGCTGGCGGGCGCGGGCCCGGTCGTCCTCATCGACATCGACCCGCAGGGCTCGCTCGCCGACTGGTGGAACGAGCGCGAAACCGACCTTCCGGCGTTTGCCCAGACCACGGTCGCCCGGCTCGCTTCCGACCTCGAAATCCTGCGCCAGCAGGGCTTCAAGCTCGCGGTCATCGACACGCCGCCGGCGATCACCATGGCGATCCAGAGCGTCATCAGTGTCGCCGAACTGATCGTCGTCCCGACGCGCCCGAGCCCGCACGACCTGCGCGCCGTCGGCGCCACGGTCGACCTTTGCGAACGCGCGGGCAAGCCGCTGGTGTTCGTCGTCAACGCCGCGACGCCGAAGGCGAAGATCACCAGCGAGGCCGCGGTCGCGCTGTCGCAGCATGGCACGGTCGCCCCCGTCACGCTGCACCACCGCACCGATTATGCCGCATCGATGATCGACGGCCGCACGGTGATGGAAGTCGACCCCAACGGCCGCTCGGCCGACGAGATCCGCCAGCTGTGGACCTATATGAACGATCGCCTCGAAAAGAATTTCCGCCGCACGATATTCGCAGCACCGGTCCCGACGCAGGGCAATTACGGTGCGGTCCGCCCGATGGGCGGTGGCTTCGGCCGCCGCATCGCTGGTCAGTGACGGGAGCGGGAACCATGGGCGAACCGAAACCCCTCGCATCGCTGAGCGCCGGACTTCTGGCCCGCAAGGGCGGGGCCCGCCCCGCGATGCGCCGCCAGCCGCTGGGCAGCGGCCCCGCGCCGCTGAACAGCATGGGCTATGACGACCTTGGCTGGAACGACATGGGCTATGATGTCGACCCCGACCAGACGGCCGAACCCGCGCGGATGCTCGACCTCAAGCCGTTGCTCACCGGATCGGTGCTGGCGCACAATGTCGAGGCCGAACATGCGGTCGACGAGAGCGCCGGCCACGATCTGGCGCCGGACTTCGGGCTGCCGGCGGACGATTTCGCCGGGGACGATTATGGCGTTGGCCAGTTCGCGCCGGAGGCAGCGGAGATCCCCGAGGTCGTCCGCCAGCAGGAATCGCTGATCGAGCGCGTCGCCGCGGTGGCACGCAAGGTCGAGGCGCGTCCCGCGCCGGCTGCGAAGAAGGAAAAGGCGCCGCGGACGCTGCGCGCGCGCGAAAAGGCGGCGTTCACGCTGCGCCTCGACGCCGAACGCCATCTGCGCCTGCGCCTCGCGAGCGCCGTGACGAACCGTTCGTCGCAGGTGATCCTGACCGATCTGCTCGACGACTATCTGTCGTCGCTGCCCGAGATCGATGCGATGGCGAGCCGCCTGCCGGCGGCGCGACCGGCGCGCGGACAGCGCTGAAAGACGAGAGGGGGACCGTCATGAACCGCAAGATGCTGAAGAACCTGGCTGTTTCGGGCTTCGTTCTGGGCGTGGCCACGGGGTGCAGCGGCATGGGCAAGATGGCCGACGCGCCGTCGCGCGCCGCCGGCGCACCCGTCGTGGCTTCGAAATCGGCCGATCAGGCGCGCGTCGCGCTCGAAGCCGGCAAGGCGAGCAAGGCCGTGTCCCTTGCCGAGGCGGCGGTGGCGGGCAGCCCGCGCGACGCCGGCTATCGCGCGCTGCTGGGACAGGCCTATCTGGGCAACGGCCGCTTCGCATCGGCGTCGTCGGCGCTGCGCGAGGCAATGGAGCTTGGCGCGGCGGACAACCAGACGATCCTGTCGCTGGCTCTCGCCGAGATCGCGCAAGGCAAGAACCAGCAGGCGATCGCGCTGCTGACCGAACATCGCGACACCGTGCCGGCGTCGGACCTCGGGCTCGCGCTGGCGCTCGCGGGCGATGCCGAAGGCTCGATCTATGTGCTGAACGAAGCCGCGCGCGCCAAGGATGCCGATGCGCGAACGCGGCAGAATTACGCGTTGGCGCTCGCGCTGTCGGACCGCTGGGCGCAGGCGCGGATCGTCGCGTCGCAGGATCTGTCGATCGCCAAGCTCGAAGGCCGGATGGCCGAATGGTCGAAGCTGGCCGAACAGCCGAATTCGCAGGTGCGCGTCGCGAGCCTGATCGGGACGACGGCGCAGCAGGACGCGGGCATGCCGGTGTATCTTGCGCTGGGCAATTCTGCCGATACGCAAATGGCTGCGGCGGAACCCGCGACGCAGCTCGCGAGTGCCGACCCGGCGCCCGTCGCCGACTATGCTCCGCCGCCGCCGGTGCTCGCCGACGCGGGCAGCGCGATCCGCAGCGTCGAACTGCCGATGCCCGTGCGCGGTGCCGACGGCGTCGTGCCCGTGACCGAATTGCCCCAGCCGAAGCCCGCGGGCGAGGTGATCCTTGCCGATGCCGCGCCCTATCGTGCGGCACCGCGTGTCGAGGGCGAGGGGCGTATCCGTCCCGCGCAGAAACAGGCGCTCGAGCTCGCGACCGTGCTGATCCCGAAGGCGATGGGCTTCGACGCAAAGAAGCCTGCGGGCTGGGCTGTCCAGCTCGGCGCCTACGACAGCCTCGGTATCGCCAAGGAAAAATGGGGCACGCTGAAGAAGCGCAACGCGATGCTCGCCAGCTTTCCGGCGTCGAGCCATGTCGCGACGGTGAACGGCCGCAATTTCTATCGTCTGACGGTGAACGGCCTCGCGTCGCGCGCCGATGCGACCAGCCTCTGCAACCAGCTGAAGGCGCAGGGCCAGACCTGTTTCATCCGCGCGATGGGCGGCGGCGAGGCGATCCAGTGGGCGTCGAAGGCCGGCGCGATGCGGCTCGCCTCGCGCTAGGCCGGGTTTCAGGAATAAGGGGGGAGGGGCGTGGCCGCGAGGCCGCGCCTCTCTGTTTTCCGGACAGGCGTGCGGCCGCAGGCATTGGATTTTCAGTATTGTCCAAATAATCCGGCGCTGTCGATCGCGCCATTTCTTCATTTGTCTTGACCGGACGGGATGCGCTGGCAAGAAGCAGGAATTCTGAGGGGGATTCCATGCGTAACCAGTATCTTGCCGTTGTCAGTCTGAGCTGTGCCCTGTTGTCCGCTTGCGGCGGCGGCGGGGGTGGCGGCGTCAACTCGACCCCGCCGCCGCCGGGTGCAAATGCCAACAGTTCGCTCGTGAACCTGCAATATAGCGAGGATTTCATCGGCCGGGCGTCGGTCATCCGTTACGATGTCTCGCGCGCGACCGGCGGCGCGACCGTGCGCAGTCCGAGCGAGAATACGGGCGGGCGGATACGCTATGACGCGGCGACGAGAACCTATACCCTGACCGGCACAACCTATCCGCAATCGACCTTTGGCCCATCCAACCGGATCGACGCGTCGAGCGGCCCGGTGATCACCGCCTATCAGAAGGTCAACGGCAACCAGCAGGAAAATCTGGCGCTGTTCAACCCGGGCGCCGGCAACACCGAACTGGCACTCACCTATACGAGCTATGGCGCGTTGCAGAAGATCACCGACAATGGCGCGACCGTCGACGTCAACACGGCCTTCTTCACCTATGGCGTCCAGACCGCGGCGAGCGATATGCCGCGGACCGGATCGGTCAATTATCGCACGAAGATCGACGGCCAGTTCGCCGACGCGACCGGTGTCTATGCGATTTCGGGCCCGAGCAGCTTTTCCGCGAATTTCGGAGCGGGCACGATCGTCTTCAGGATGGACCCCGTCGGCCAGAATGTCGTCAATGGCAGCGTGAAGAGCCTTGGATCGCACACGATGAACGGGTCGATCGCGGTCGGCAACCAGTTCAACGGTTCGACGCCGCTCGGCGTCGGCCCCTATGGCAGCAATCTGGCGGGTTATTTTTACGGTCCCGGCGCCGCGGAACTTGGCGGGACCTTCCTGATCACGGGGAATGGCGGCGTTACCGGAACGGGCGCAGGGATCGTCGTGGGCAAGAAGGATTGATGCGGCGGCCGGGGGCGTTGCCCGGTCTTCGTCGGGAATGATTCCGGAGGGCAGGATGAAGCTGCTTTTGTCGCTGACGCTCGCGGCGGCAGCGATATTCCCGGCCGGCGCCGGTGCTTCCCCGCCGATCCCCGATGAAAGCGTCGCGGTCCTCCGCTCCGCGCTTCCCTTGTGCAGCGGCGGGTGGGACGAATATGCCGGGACCGGCATCGAGCGGATTTCGCCGGCCTCGCTGGCCCCGCGCCTCGATTTGCTCGCGCGACCCTCGATCGAGCTCGATCGGCGCGCGGGCGAGGATCTGTACCAGATAGCCAAGGGCTTTCTGACACCGGCGGCGGGAGTCCCCGAGTGGGCGCTGGACGGCGGGCCGTATCTGAAATGCCCCGCGCGTCCGAAGGAAGCCGTTGCGCTGATGGAATATCTGGCGGGCACGGCGCCCACCGACCGCCGGGGCTACAGCAATGTCTTCGATTGGCTGGGACTGGCCTATGAAACCGGTGCGGGCGGGGTGAAGGACGCCGAGCGCGCGCGGCGATATTATCTGCGGATGCGCATCCAGAGTCACATGACGCGGAATGCGCGCTGGTCGGACGGCATCGACGACGACGTGCTCGCGAATGTCGCACGCGCCGGGATGCGGCCCTATCTGGAGGCCTTGGCGCGGGCGCCGCGCGACGGCGGGCAGGCGCGGATGTTGCTGGCCGATGCCATATTGCCCACCGATCCGGTGGAGGCGCGCAGGCTGCTGCGCTATCCGGACAGCTTTGCTGTCAGCCGGCTGATCGAGCTGGAAAAGCAGGGCCGGATTCCCGTCGTCGCCGATGCCGAAGATATCGGCTTCTGGGCCGAAGCCGTGCGGACAATAGGGGATTATCGCGGCTTGGGGTCGAGATTGCTGACGGGCGTGCGTCTGGCGAATGGCGGAGACATTCCGACCTCGCCCGCGCGTCCGGCGATCGGCCTGCTTCGATCCTATCTGGACATGGAGCAGGCAGCGGATGCCCGGGCAGAGCCCGTGCCCGTTGCCATGCGCGCGCTGGTGAGCCCCGCGGGCCGGGCGATCCACATCGAAGCCTGTCACGCCCATCCGACCGAATATGTTCCGATGAACGAGTTCGTCGCGCAAAGGCGCGCGGTGCGGCTCTATAATGCGGGTAATATCGCCCGATTGCCGAAACTTCCGATCACGACGGCGCGTGGCCGCGCGGTCTATGGATGGGTGCTGCTGCCGGCAGTGCGTTTCGCGGATTCGGACGACGGAAAGGTCGAGGTCCGGTTCGAAAATGCCGCGGCGGATCGCTGCCTGCGATCGGGTTTTGCCGAAACACAGCCGATTGTTCCGGTCGCGCCACCGGGGCCCCGCAACGTGCCTTCCACAAAATAGCCCGGTGACGCTGGCGCGCGTCTGGACGACTCCGGCGGCGCTGTTGTTCGGCCTGGCGTCGCGGACAAGGCGATGCGCGTGGCGGCCTAGCTTTCGTCCGCGGGGGCGGGAAGGCGCGCGAGCAGTGCGACGAGCTGTGCCTGGCTCGTCGCACCGGTCTTGCGAAAAATGCCCTTGAGGAGGAAGCGCACCGCGTTGAGGCTGACGGCGCGGAGCGCGGCATAGTCCTGCAGCGTGTCGCCGCGCGCAAGCGCGACCGCCAGCCGCGCCTCGGCGGGGGTCAGCCCGAACCATTGCGCGACGCGATCGATCTCGACCACCGGGGTTTCGCCGGGCGCGCTTCCCATCGTGACGATCAGCGACGCGCCGAGACGCACCCCGCCGAGCTGTTCGGCGGACTGCCGCGTGACGCGCGCGACGAGCACGGGGCATTCCTTGCCCGAAGGATCGACCGTCTGAAAGGCGAGGCCTGCGGGATCGGGGCATTTGACGAGGTCGAGCAGTCGCTTCTGGCTGGCGGGGTGGGTGAAGGCGAAACGATCCTGCGCCGTGCGGATAAAGCCGGCGCGCTCGTAGCGCGCCGCCCGGGCGTTGGCGGCGAGGATGTTCAGCTGGTCGTCGAGGCTGAAGATCGCGAAGGGTGCGGCATCGGCGGCGGCACGCGCGGCGCCCGCAGCAAGATCGAGCGTCGCGATCCGGTCGCTGATCCGCATCGCGCGCTGGATGTGCGGGGCGAGCACGCGCAGCCCGCGCTTCAGCCGCGCGACGTCGCGGTCGCCGGGCCCGGGGAGCATCAGCCCGAGCCGGTCGCCGTCGCGGCGATCGAGCAGCACGCCGACGAGCCGGTCGATGCCATAGGGCTTCAGGAAATTGCGGAAAAATTCGGTCTCGTAGAATTCCTCGCGCGTGATGATGTCGAAGCTGTCGACGACGCTGCCGTTGCCGTAGCGCTGGAACTTGCGCGACCATGGGTGGTGGCCGGCGTAGACCGCCGTGTAGATTTCCTGGATGCCCGCGGCGAGGCCGGTCGCGGCGACGAAGCGGGCACTCGGCGGATTGCTGCTTTCCCAGAGGATGAAGGCGGCTTCCCAGCTCAGCGGGCAGAGCGCCGCGGTGATGCGGGCGAGGGTTTCGTTCCAGCTTTCGGGATGGAGCACCGAATCGTAGATTTCGCCGATCAGCGCGTTGAGCACTTCCCATTCGGCCGGGGCATTATGGTCGGTCGGAAAGGTCGGTTGCCGGTCGCTCTGCATGCACTTCCCCCAAAGAAGATCCGCAGCGAAGTTATTTGAGAGGAGTGCGGCGGCGATGGCAAGTGCAATGCGATAAAATGAAAATATTCTGTCCCCTACCCGCGTGGGTAGCGAAAGAATCTGCCGAATCGACCATTGAACGGATGCGACCCGAGGAAGGTGGAACCAAGGCCATCTTGCTCTCTTGAAGTCCGCCGGCTTGCCGGCGGACTTCATTTTTATGCGCCGTGGCTGTGATTCCGGCGCGGGCGGCGAAGTCTTCGGCCGGGCGCGAGACTAGTCCGCGCCAAGCCGCACGAAGCGCATGTCGCCCCCGACACGGTGCAGGGTCAGGCCGCGCTCCGTCTTTTCGGCGCAGGCGCCGTCGAAATCGACCACGCCGATATCGTTGGGCCTGATGATGACGTGCAGCTTGCCGCCATCGGCTTCGGTCAGTTCGAAGGGAGGCGCGGCGATGTCGTAGATCGGTTCGCGTACCTCGATCCGGCGCGGGACGCGCTTGTCGCCGTCGGGCATCGTCCAGCCGTCGGTCTGGGTGTAGCCGTCGACGGGGTCGCCGCTGTCGAACCAGATGGTGAAATCGACGCCGGGAATCGCGCGGCCGTTCGGCCAGGTGACGACGACCGTGGGTACGGCGCCGTCGATCTCGCCGAGCGGGCCTTTCTCCATCGTCGGGGGCACCGGTTTCGGGTCGGTGGTCAGGCAGACCGTGTCGCCGCGCGCTTCCCAGCGACCTTCGGCGCGTTCGTCGAGCGCGCCGGCGGCGAGCATATATTGAAAGCGGCCGTCGTTCCGGATGAGCAGCCCGCCGCCGACGTCGGGCCCTTCGGCGAGGCTGTATTCGCCGACGAAGGGCGAATCCTGCGCGGCGGCGGGGACGGCGGGTGCAACAATCAGCACGGTGGCGAGGAACGGGGTTCGCATGGCGCGATCATGCGTCCGCCGGGGCGCCGGCGCCAGCCCCTTTCCACATCTCGCGCCACCTGCTAGGCGCCCGCGCCATGTCCAAGCATCCCGACCGCCGTACCTTCGCCATCATCTCGCACCCCGACGCGGGCAAGACGACGCTGACCGAGAAATTGCTCGTCGCGGGCGGCGCGATCCATATCGCGGGCGAGGTCAAGGCGCGGGGCGCGGCGCGGCGCGCGCGCTCCGACTGGATGAAGATCGAGCAGCAGCGCGGGATTTCGGTGACCTCGTCGGTGATGACCTTCGAGCATGCGGGGCTGATCTTCAACCTGCTCGACACGCCGGGGCACGAGGATTTCAGCGAGGATACCTATCGCACGCTGACCGCCGTCGACAGCGCGGTGATGGTGATCGACGCCGCGAAGGGCATCGAGCCGCAGACGCTGAAGCTGTTCGAGGTGTGCCGCCTGCGCTCGGTGCCGATCATCACCTTCATCAACAAGGTCGACCGCGAGGGACAGACGCCGTTCGAGCTGCTCGACGAGGTCGCCGACCGGCTCGCGCTCGACGTCTGCCCGATGAACTGGCCCGCGGGCATGGGCGGGCAGTTCGAGGGCATCTACGACCTTGTCGATCCCGCGCTGATGGCGCCCGGCGGCGATGCATCGCGCATGTATGAGGGCGACCGGATCGCGGTCGAGGGCCTCGACGACCCGCGGCTCGCCGCGAAGCTCAGCGCACCCGCGCTCGCGCTGCTCAGGGAAGAGACCGAGCTGGCGTCGGCCTGCTACGCGCCCTTCGACGCCGCGGCGTACCGCAATGGCGATCTGACGCCGGTCTTTTTCGGGTCGGCGCTGAAGGAATTCGGCGTCGTCGACCTGCTCGCGGGGCTCGCCAGTCACGCGCCGGGGCCGCAGCCGCAACCCGCCGAGCCCGCGCCGGTACAGCCGGGCGACGATGCCGTCACCGGTTTCGTGTTCAAGGTGCAGGCGAACATGAACCCCGCGCACCGCGACCGCATCGCCTTCATGCGCCTCTGTTCGGGCAAGTTCGAGCGCGGGATGCGGCTGATGCAGGGCGGGACGGGCAAGGCGATCGCGATCAGCCGCCCGATGCTGTTCCTCGCGCAGGACCGCGAAATGGCCGAGGAAGCGTTTCCGGGCGACATCATCGGCATTCCGAACCACGGCACGCTGCGCGTCGGCGATACGCTGTCCGAACGCAGCGACATCACGATCACCGGCCTGCCGAACTTCGCGCCCGAAATCCTGCGCCGCGTCGCGCTCGTCGATCCGACGAAGACCAAGCAGCTCCGGAAGGCGCTCGACGACATGGCCGAGGAGGGGATCATCCAGGTTTTCTATCCCGAGATCGGCGCGAACATGATCGTCGGTGTCGTGGGTCAGCTCCAGCTCGACGTGCTGATCAGCCGGCTGGAGGCCGAATACAAGGTCGAGGCGAAGCTCGAGCAGTCGCCGTGGGACACCGCGCGATGGATCGCGAGCGACGATGCCGCGGCGCTGAAGGCGTTCCAGGCCGACAATCGCGGTGCCGCGGCGACCGACCGCGACGGTGCGCCGGTGTTCATGGCGAAGGATGCGTGGGAGGTCGGCTATGTGACCCAGCGCAATCCGTCGATCCGCTTTACCGCGACGAAAGAGCGGATTTTCGCCAACGCGGGTTGATCGCGCCGTGCATCTGCCGCACCATGGCCGCCGGGTCGATCAGGGTGGGGGTGTCGATGCGCACAGGAATATTGGCGCTCGCCGTGATTGCGGGCAGCGTGCCGGGGGCGGCACAGACGATCGCGATGCCGATCGACATGCCGATTCACAGGGGCTTCTGGACGAACGCCACCGAAAAATGCGCGGGCGTGCATCATGGCTATGTCTTCGACGGCAAGCGCTGGGGTGCGCTCTATTATTACGGGCCGGGCGGCAGCATGGGGCCCGCCGCCGAGCTCGAGCTCATCACGCAGACGCGCGCCGTCGGTGACGGCTTCACCCAGATGCAGTTCGGCGGCTACGACGGCGCGGGCTATTTCCGGGTGAAACCGGATGGATATGACCGCGCGCTCTATCGAGTCGGCGCGCCGCTTCGCGAAGAGATGCAGATCACCGACGAGCCGCTGATCCGCTGCGATTTCAAGGCACTGTCGTCCAAAATGCAGGCGGCGCTGCGGCGCCACGCGCCGGGGCTGGCCGTCAGATAAGGCTGAGCAGGTCGGCGGGCGGCGCGGCGGTGTCCTCGTCTTCATCCTCCTCGCCCTCGAACTTGCTGAGGGTCACGCCGAGCAGGCGGATTCCCTGTTCGGTCGGGAGCAGGGGGGCGAGGATCGCTTCGCCCACGGCGAGGAGCGACGTCCCGTCGAAGATGGGCGAGGGGACCGATTTCGCGCGCGTGATCGTCCGGAAATCGGCGTAGCGGAGCTTGAGCGTCACTGTCCGTCCGCGCGCGCCCTTCTTCGCCGCGCGATCCCACACGACGGTGCAGACATGCGCGAGCGCCTCGCGGATTTCGGTGTCGGTGATCAGGTCGTTGAAAAAGGTGCGCTCGCCGCCCAGCGATTTCAGCGGCCGGTTCGATTTCACGCGGCGATGGTCGATGCCGCGCGCGAGATTGTGCAGCCATTCGGCGCTGTTGCCGAAATTCTCGGCGAGCCACATCGCGTCTTTCGCGGCGAGGTCGGCGCCCGAGAAGACGCCGAGCCCTTCCATTTTCGCTGCAGTTACGGGGCCGATGCCATGGAAACGGCGGATCGAGAGCGTCTGGACGAACGCCGCGCCCTTGCCGGGCGGAATGACGGTGAGGCCGTCGGGCTTGTTCTGGTCCGATGCGAGTTTGGCGATGAACTTGTTATACGAGACGCCGGCCGAGGCCGTGAGCCCGGTTTCGGCGCGGATGCGGCGGCGGATCGCCTTCGCGGCCGCAGTCGCGCTGCCGAGCCCCGCCTTGTCGGCGCTGACGTCGAGATAGGCCTCGTCGAGCGACAACGGTTCGACCTCGTCGGCATAATCGCGGAAGATCGCGCGGATCTGGTGCGAGATGTCGCGATAGACCTCGAAGCGCGGAGGGACGAAGATGAGGCCGGGGCACTGACGCTTCGCGGTGATGCTCGGCATCGCCGAACGCACGCCGAACTTGCGCGCCTCATAGGACGCGGCGGCGACGACCCCGCGTCGCGAGGAGCCGCCGACCGCGACGGGTTTGCCGCGCAGCGCGGGATCGTCGCGCTGCTCGACCGACGCGTAAAAGGCGTCCATGTCGACATGGATGATCTTGCGGACGGGAGTGTCCGCACCATCATCGGGCCCATGGTCTTCGGCGTCGTGCACAGGGCATCTTTAACATGTTGCCACGATGTTCTCAATGACGCGCTTGACGGCGGGCGGGCAAAATGGCAATCGCCGCCGACCCTGGAGGTGCGGGTATAGCATAGTGGTAATGCTCTAGCCTTCCAAGCTAGCTAGGCGGGTTCGATTCCCGCTACCCGCTCCAGGTCCCCTTCAGAGAACGTCCTGTCCTGTTGAATGAAGGTCGCTTCGCGCCCGGATGTCGGCCTTATGTCGATAATCGAGCCACGCCCGAAAGCGGTCAATCCCGATAGACCGGATTATGAGGCATGGGGCTTCTTGCGCAGCGTCTGTCTGGAAAAGGCGATGATGGCATCGTTGAAGACATCGTTGCGATCGCCCGCGACCATATGACCTGCGCCGGCGATATCGGCGACGTCGAGCCAGGGAAGCCGGCGGCGAAACGCCGCGACGCTGGCATCGCTCACGACATCGCTCGACAGGCCGCGGACAAGCAGGACGGGAAGATCGGGGAGGGCCGTCAGCGTTTCGGCGGCTTCCGGCATCGAGCCGAGCGAGTCCGACCGGTGCCGGTCCAGCATCCGCGGATCCCAATGCCAGTAGAGCCGCCCGTCTTCGCGGCGGCGGAGATTCTTCATCAGGCCGCTTGCATCGCGCGTCCGGGGCCGGCGCGGATTATAGGCATCGACGGCGGCGGCGGCTTCCTCGACCGAGGCGAAGCCGCCGCGGTGACTGTGCATGAAGGAGAGGACGCGTTCGATACCACGCGGTTCGGGTTCGGGGACGATGTCGACCAGTACCAGCCCGGCGGGGCGCAAGCCTTCATGGATCGCCTGAATCGCGGTCGCGCCGCCGAGCGAGGCGCCGACGAGCATGAACGGAACGTGCAGGAGGCCCGCCACGACCTTCAAATCATCGGCCCGGTCGCTGAGGGAATAGGCGCCGTCGGGCGACCAGTCGCTGTCGCCATGACCGCGTGCGTCGAGATTCAGGGTCTGCAAACCCTCGGCACGGAGGCGCGCCACCGCCCGGCTCCAGCTATGCCGCGTCTGACCCCCGCCATGGAGCAGGATCACCGCCGGGGCGCTCGCCGGGCCGCCATGATCGACGACGAGATCGAGCCCGTCATGCGAACGAATGATACGCGGCTGCGCGGGTGCCCTGTCCCGAACGTCGGTCATGCCCGTCCCTCCTCGAGAGCGGTGTCGAGATGCTCCGCCACCGTCCGGTTGAACCGGTCGAGCGCGCCCTCGAACCGTCCGAACAGCAAATGATCGTTCGCGCCCGACGCCAGCCCGGCGTGGATGCCCTCGCCGATCCTTATGTCCTCCTCGAGCGTCCTGATGGTGATGGCGTGGTTGTGCTGCCAATGATTGTCGCCCTTTCCTTCGGCCAGCACGCCGCTGGTCGGGGCGAGCGTCGCGAGGCGAAGACCGGTGCGGCCGGGCGCGAGCGGCTCCTGCCTGATCCAGACCGCATGATCCTGCTGGATCAGCAACTGGGTCGTCGGAAACAAGGTGTACACGAGGTTGGCATGGTCGCGCATCCGCCAGCCATCGCGCGCGGTCCCGGTGAGCGCCGCCATGCCGGTGCGCGGCAGGACCGAGCGCAGATGCGGCCCCAGCGCACGATAGCTCGAGAGATTGTCCTCGAAATAGGGGGCAATGGTGTCGCGATGCGCGACGCGGAAGTGATAGGATTCGATTCCGCCTTCGATCAGCAGCTTCCAGTTGGCGTCGCAGACCATGCGATCCTCGGCCGCGATCGTCATTGCCGCCATTCCCAGCGCGTCGAGTTCGCCCGCGAGCGGCGCGAAATAGCCGTCGAAGTCGAAAGCGCCGCCGGGATCTCCGACGACCCAGACGAAACCGAATGCTTCCTGTACGGGCAGCGGTTTCAGACCGATCCCTGCCTTGTCGATCCCGCCGAAGCCGCTCTTGAAATGGGGCGCGCCGACAAGGGGCCCCGAACTGGCATAGGTCCAGCCATGGTAGGGGCAGGTGAAGCGATGCGCGCATCCCGACGTTGCCTCGACCAGCCGTGCGCCGCGGTGGCGGCAGACGTTGAGAAAGGCATGCGCCGCGCCCTGCCTGTCGCGCGTCAGCAGGACGGGGAGGCCATGGACGTCGCAGCGCAGGAAGGCACCCGGGCCGGGAAGCTCGCTGACATGCGCGGCCGCCTGTGGCAGGCGGCGCATGATCGCTTTGCGCTCGCGGGCGAAATTTGCTTCGCAGAGATAGGTTTCGACCGGGCTCTGCGCCACGGTCTCGTCGAGGAAGAAACTCCGGGACGCGGCGAGCGTCCCCAGTTCGTCGATGAGTTCAAGTTCGACCTTGCGGTCCATGCGAATCCCCTTACCGATTGGTAGGGACGTTGACTTACCGATCGGTAGGCGTCAAGTCATCGTGCATGGCCACGGCTATCAACCACCATGTTTCCACGCGGGATCGCATGATCGAGGAAGCGCGCGCACTCTTTGCTGAGCGCGGTTTTTATGGGGTCAGTATCGCCCAGATTGCGGCGGAGCTCGGCCTGACGAAGCAGGCGCTGCTCCATCATTTCGGAACGAAGGAGCGGCTCTATGGACTGGTGCTGGAACAGATCGCGGGTGAGCTGGCGGATCTGAGGAAAGCCTTGGAACCGGGCGCCGATCCGGCCCGGCAATTGCAGGACTGGTTCGTCGCCATGATTTCCGACACGCCATCGCGGATCGAGCGGTCGCGGCTGTTGATGCGCGAAATCCTCGACAATCAGGTCCGCGCCGAAAGCGCCGGATTCTGGTATCTCAAGCCGTTTCTGGGCGAGCTCGTGACGATGCTTCGCGGCGTGCCGGGCTGGCGGGGCGCGTCGGACGCCCAGTTGCGCGCCACCGTCGTCCAGCTCCTCGGCGCGGTCAATTATCATGCCGTTTCCGGCCCAACCTTCCGCGGCATCTTTGGCACGGAGGCGGCACAGGCCATGAACGCCATTTTCGCGGCGCAGCTGCGGCATATGGTGCAAGCGGTGCTGGCGGCGGGGCCCGGGGCGTAAAGGCTGCGGCACGGCATCGTTGACGCCGGCCGCAGCGATCGCTTCAAAACCGGACGGTTGCGCTGACACCATAGGTTCGGGGTTCGTTCGCAAGGATCCGGTTCGCGGTGCTCCCCGGAAAGGCGCCGTTGTTGAGGCCGAGCGCCCCGCCGAGCGGCTGATAGACCGCGAGCGGGCGATAGTGGGTGTTCGTGAGGTTGCTGCCAAAGATCGCCAGCGACCAGCGGTCGTCGGGGCCGTTCAGCGTCAGCCGCGCGCCGAGCAGGGCATAGCCGTCGGCAATCGACTGCGGATTGGCGTCGTTGACCGTGCCGACATATTGGTCCGACACGAAGGAGACATTGGCGTTCGCCGCCCATGTCCATCCGCCCGACCCGATATCGCCGTTCCAGTCGACCCCGACATTGCCCGACCAAGCGGGCGAGAAGCTGTTCGGCTTTCCTGTCAGATCCTGTGTTCCGCCGATACCCGGCAGGCCGGATGCGCCGGCGAAGTCGGTGAACTCGGAGTCGAGATAGGCAAGCGAGCCCGAGAGCGAGAAGCGGTCGCTGGGCGCGAGCCGCAGGTCGAGCTCGAAGCCCTGCTGGCGGAGGTTCCCGGCGTTGCGCACGACGAAGCTGACCCCGTCGAAGGCGCGATCCTGGAAGCCCGCGATGTCCATGCGAAAGAAGGTGATGTTGGCGGTCAGCGCGCGATCCAGCCAGCTCGTCTTGGCGCCGAACTCGTAATTTTTGACCGTCTCGCGGTCGAAGATGCGCCGCGTCGAGATCAGATTGCCCTGCGGGTCGAAGGTCGACAGCGAAGGCACCCCGCCGCCCGAATTATAGCCGCCCGACTTGTAGCCGGTCGAATGCGTGGCGAAGAGCATGACATCGTCCGCGGGCTTGTAGTTGAGGCTGACGCGATAGGTGAAGCGGCTTTCGGAGAGGCCGGGATAGTCGAGCACCTCGGGCGCGCGGATCGTCTGGGTGAAGGGGCTCGAGAGCTGCGAATAGCTGCCGCGCTTGCGATCGTTGGTCCACCGCCCGCCGAGCGTCAGCGTCAGCGCGTCCGACAGATAGATATTGCCCTGCGCATAGGCGGCGATGCTGCGGACCTTCTGGTACACGTCCTGATCGGTCGCCGCGATGCCGCCGGTGCTGGTGTAATAGGCGGCGCAGGCGGTGCGCGCGGGTCCGGCGGGAACGAGGACGTTGCAATATTGCGTGTCCATGTTGAGCTGTTCGCCGAGCGCGAATTTTTCCTCGAAATAATAGACGCCCGCGACCATGTCGAAATGACCGCCCAGCCATTCGCGCTCGGGTGAGATGAACTGCAGCTCGTGGTTCCAGCTGCCCGAATCGAACAGGCTGCGCCGGGTCGCGAGCGGGACGGGCAGGAAGACGATGTCGCCGTCGAGCTGGTCGTTCGTCCATTTGCGATAGCTGTTGATCAGACGCAACGTCGATCCGCCGCCGATCTCGAGCGATGCCGTGCTCGACACGCCCCAATTCTCGTCGAGCAGACCCGAGGCGACCGACTGGTTCATCACCCGGTCGTTGAGGTTCGTGTCGGGGCCGCCGCTGAACGCCGCCCGCAGAAAGGCGAGGCGCGTCGGGGCGACCGAGGCGGGATCGAAGTCGAAATTGACGACGCCGTCGCCGTCGAGCCGCGTGTAATCGCCGCGCACGATCCATTCGAGATTGCCGAATTCGGCTTTCACCGTGCCGCGCACCGCGACGTCGTCGGATCCGCCATAGGTCTTGCCGTCGTAACGGTTCTTCCACGGCCCGTCATACCATTGTCCCATCGCGGCGACGCGTGCCGAGACATTCTCGCCGAGCGGCACGTTGATATGGCCCGACAGCTTGTAACGGTCGAACGATCCGGCCTCGCCCGAGACCGCGCCCGAAAATTCGTCCTCGGGCAGCGCGCTGCGGATCGACAGCGCGCCGACGCTGGCGTTGCGGCCGAACAGCGTGCCCTGCGGCCCGCGCAACACCTCGACCCCGTCGATGTCGAGGAAGGCACCGAGGATCGAGCCCGAGCGCGGCACATAGACGCCATCGACGAACACCGCGACGCTCGGCTCGATCAGCGTGTTGGCGAGGCTGCCGACGCCGCGGATGCCGATGCGCGTCGAACCGGTGTTCGACGAGCGTACCGTCTGGAAATTGGTCGCGACCCGGCCGAGGTCCATCACGGTGAGGACGTTGGCGCTTTCCATCGCCTCGCCGCTGACCGCCGCGATCGAGATCGGCACGTCCTGGATATTCTCGGCGCGTTTCTGCGCGGTGACGACGATCGCGTCGCCCATGTCGGCCGCGGTGTCGGCGGGTTTCGCCTCCTGCGCGGCGGCAGGCGTGGCCGCGAGTACGGCGGCGAAGGCGGCAAGGCTCGTGCAGGCAATCCTCTTCATTTGTCCCTCCCAGGATGATCTGTTGGTGATCTTTGATCGAAGGCTATCGACGCTCGGGCGGCGATATTTCACATTTCACGACAGGATTTTTGCAATGCGCGTCACATGGGCGCGATCGCGAGCCATCCGAGCACCATCGCGGCGAGCAGCACGGTCTCGCCGATCATCAGCGCGACGGGCTTCCAGCCGACCTGAAGCAGATCGCCGAGCCGGGTCTTCATGCCGATCGCGGCGATCGCGGTGACGAGGCACCAGTGCGACAGTCTGCTTCCGGTTTCGGTGACCGCGGAGGGGAGCGCGACGAGACTGTTGAGCGCGACCAGCGCGACGAACGCTACGACGAACCATGGCAACAGCGGCGGGCGTTCGCTGCCCGCTGCACCGGCTTCGCGCCGGCTGATCTGTCCGGCGACGAGGATGACGGGCAGCAGCATCGCGACGCGGAGCAGCTTGACGATCGTCGCGGTGTCGCCGGCGTCGGGCGAGATTGCATAACCCGCGCCGACGACCTGCGCGACGTCGTGGATGGTCGCGCCGATGAAGACGCCCGCGGCATGGTCGCCGAGCCCGAGCGCGCGCGTGACCAGCGGATAGAGCACCATCGCGGTGGTCGACAGCGCCGACACACCGATGACGGTGAACAGGGTGGCCTGTTCCTTCTTCGCGTTCGGCGGGAGCGCGGCCGAGAGCGCCATCGCCGCCGAGGCGCCGCAGATCGCGGTTGCGCCGCCCGACAGGAAACCGAACAGCGGGTTGAATCCCATTGCGTGGGCGACGAGGGTCGAGATCAGGATTGTCGCGCCGACAAGCGTCACAACCATCACCACAGGTCCCCAGCCGAGCGCCGAAACCTGATCCCAGCCGATACGAAAGCCGAGCAGCGCGACGCCGATCCGCATCAACCGCTTGGCGGCGAAATCGATCCCCGGCCGACCGCTCGGCGCCTCGGTCACGAAGTTGAGCGCCATGCCGAGGAGCAGCGCATAGAGCATGACCGGCGCGTCATAATGTTCGGAGAGAAAGGTCGCGGTGGTGGCGACGACGAGCGCGACGGCAAGGCCCGGCGCCGGGGCAGCGGCGCGCGCAGCGAGTGATGGCATGATGTTGTTCCTAGGGTTGGGACGCGACGATTTTCAGATCGGCGAGATAGCTGCGCCGTGCGGCGAGGAAGAGGAGGGCGGCGACGATGGCCGCGACCGGCAGGAAACGAAGCGCATCGAGCAGACCGATCGCGTCGGCGATACGCCCGGTCAGGATCGGCCCGGGTGCAAGCCCGAGCAGATTGTGCGCGAGCGTCAGCGTCGCGAAGGCCGATCCGTGGAGCGCGGCGGGGGTGAGGTTCGCGACCATCGCGCCCGCCGGCCCCGTCGTTCCGGCGACGAGGAACATCGCGATACCGAGCAGGATGAGTTGCGGCGTTCCGGGCGGCAGCATCAGCGCGAGTGTCAGCGTGATCGCGCTGCCGAAACCATAGCCCGAGGCGAGCAAGATCTTGCGGTCGGGCCGGCCCTGCGCGGCGCGGTCGCTCGCCATGCCGCACAGCACCATGCCGCAACCGCAGATCAGCAGGAACAGGGCCGCCATGCGTCCCGCGGCGTCGACCGGCATTGAATAATAGCGGTTGAAATAGCTCGGCAGCCAAGCCGGGAGCGCTCCGGCGGCGAAGAGCTGGATGCCGCTCGCGCAATAGGCGAGGCGGACGCTGCGGTTCGCGAAGAGTGCGCGCAGCGAGGTGCGTGGCGCGTCGCTCGATGCATCGGTGATGCGTGCGGTCGATCCGGCGATTTCGGCGATGCGCTTTTCGCGCACCACGAGCGGATAGGCGAGGGCAAGCAGGAGGCCGCCGACCCCGATCGCGGCGAAGGCGGCGCGCCAGCCGTGGCTCGCCGCGATCTCGCCGCCGATCGCGACGCCCAGCACCTGTCCGAACAGCCCGCCCGCCATGAAGGCGGCCGACAATGTCGCGCGGAGGCGCTGCGGAAAGACGCTGATCACGACCGCGATGCCGACGCTGCCGTAGGCCGCCTCGCCGACGCCGACCATGATCCGTCCGACCAGCATTTGCTGATAGCTCGCCGCCATCGCGCAAAAGAGCGTTGCGACGCTCCACAAGGCCGCCATGATCGCGAGGCTGCGCACACGGCCCCAACGGTCGGCGGCGAGCGAGAGCGGGAAGGTCAGCAGCCCGACCATCAGCGCGACGACCCCCGACAAGAGCCCCAGTTCGGCATCGCTCAAGGCCCATTCGGCCTTGAGCAGCGGGAAGACCGCGTTGAGCACCTGCCGCGCCATATAGTCGGAAATGAGGAGCCCGAAGCTCAGCGCGAAGACGATCCAGCCATAGAATGTCGTGTCGCGCGGGCCGCCCAGCGCGACGCCGGGGCTCGCTGCAGGTGCCATTACCGCCATTGCCGCCTCCCTTGCTTCGTTCGAGGACAGGCGGGCGGGTGCATGTCAGCCCGCCCCGCCGTCGACCATCGGCAGCCCGCGCGTCTTCATCTCTTCGACCAGCATCGGCGCGCCGAGCGCGACCGAATGTAGCCCGAGCACCGCGACCGCTTCGAGTACCGCCATCACTTCCTCGGGCGTCGCGCCCTTGTCGAGCGCTGCGGCGATGTGGCGGCGGGTGCCCGGCGCGTACATATGCGTGCATGAGGCATCGACCGCGATCGCGAGAAACTCATAGATCTTGGGATCGAGCACGCCGCGCCGCAGCGGTAGCGTCCCCGCTGCGAGGAAGGTTTCGAGCCACTCGGGGTCGAGCGCCGCCATCTCGTCCCACGCGGCGTTCCACTGGCCGCCCGCGCGCATCGCGTCGCTGACCGGGGTGGCGCTCACAGCACTGCACTCCGGGCGTGGTCGGCGAGCCGGTCGAGCAATGCGAACATTCCGGGCCATGGACCATAGCCCGCGGCCGGGTTGAGGTGCCCGACCTCGCCCGCGTCGTGCAGTGCCGCGCCCCACGCATCGGCGAAGCTTGCGACGCGATCGAACGCCGCGAGCGGATCGTTGCGGCTCGCGACGGTGATCGCGGGAAAGGGCAGCGCCTTGCGGGGGATCGGCAACCAGCCGCCTTCCTTCAGCGCCGCCGGTTCGGGATAGCCCGCGGGGAGCGGGTTCTCGATATCGGCGGGCGTGACGAGCAGCGCGGCACGGATCGTCCGCGTCGGGGCGAGCGCCCAATGCACCGTCGTCAGGCACCCGGCGCTATGCGCGACGATCACCACCTCGCCAGGGATCGCGCGAAGCGCGGCGTCGAGCGCCGCAACTTGCCCCGCGCGGCTCAGCCTGTCGGCGGCGAGCGGCGCGACCGTCGCCGCGCCGGGGATCGCCCGCGCCGCATGGGTCTGCCAATGATCCTCGACATGGTCCCGAAGCCCGGGAACGAAGAGGATCGTCGTCTCGCCGCCGAAAGCCATCATCCCGCTCCCGCCTCAGGCCGCGTAACGCAGCGGCAGCGCGCGCTGGCCGGGCTGGCGGTTGGGCGCCATGCCGAGCTTGGCGAGCGTTTCCTCGACCGAATTATATTGCACGCCGATCTTGTAGATTTCGCGCGCTTCCTTCGCGGTCGCGATATCGCGACCGAGTTCCTTGGCGATGCGGACGATCTGTTCGATGCCCTGCACCGAGGTCATCTTGTTGCCGTGCTGATCGTAGAGCGTGTCCTCGATGCCGCAGCGGACATGCTGTCCGAGGCACATCGCCATGACGTTCACCGGCAGCACGTGGCGCATCAGCGATTCGAGCGTCACTGTCGACCCGTCGGGCGCGCGGCGGATGAACTCCATGAAATTGTTCGGGTTCGGGCCGTCGAAGCCGCCACCGATGCCGACCCACGTCAGGTTGAGCGGTCCCTTGTAGAGCCCGCGGCGCACGAGCCGCTCGACCGTTTCCATGTCGGGCATGCAGGTGAGCTGGAAATGCGGCTGGATACCCGCTGCGGTCAGCCGGCGCAGATGTTCCTCGACCCAGCCTGGCCCCGCGGGCACCACCATTTCGCGATACGCCTGATACAGCGCGGGATTGGCGAGCGAAGTCTGGCCATATTCCTCGTCGGTCATCAGATCCATGATGTTCATCTGGGTCGTGTTGACCGCGATCGTCACCTGATCGGGCGCGGGCTTCAGGTCGGCGAGCATGTGACGGACCTCGTCCGACAGCCACTTCGCCTCGGCACCTTCCTCCTCGCTTTCAGGCGCGAAGGAAATCGAACCGCCGACCTGGATGATCATGTCGGGCACGCGCTCGCGCACCCCGGCGATCAACTCGTTGAATTTCGAGAGGCGCTTGCATCCCGAGCCGTCCTCTTCACGGACATGGAGGTGAAGCACGGTCGCGCCGGCGTTGTAGCAGTCGACCGCCTTCTGGATATGCTCTTCCATGGTGAGCGGAATATCCTCGGGGAAATCGTCGGGGTGCCATTCGGGGCCATAGGGCGCGACGGTGATGACCAGTTTGTCCTGCGTTTCGGGAAGCAGGCTGTCGTCGAGAAATTGCATCGTCTCTCTCCTTGTTCGTGATCAGTAAGGGCGGTCGCCGACGATGCCCGCGCGCTCCATGCGGCGGATCGTGGGCGGGTAATCCATGACGGCATAATGCTGGGTGGAGCGGTTATCCCAGATCGCGACGCTGTTCGGCTGCCAGCGCCAGCGGACCTGATATTCGGGGATCGCGGCACGGCCGATCAGAAAGGCGAGAAGCTGGCTTGCCCCTGGCGCATAATCCTGTCCGTAGCGGACGTTTTCGGCCGTGTGGAAATTGGTGAAGTGTGTGGTGAAACCGTTGACGAAGAGAATCTTCTCGCCCGTTTCGGGATGGGTGCGGACGACCGGATGCTCGGCGTCAGGGAAACGCGCTTTGAGTGCGTGGCGCTGTTCCTCGTTCATTCGCGCGCCGAAGCTCGCCTCGATCGAATGACGCGCCTTCAGCGGTGCGATGATCGCCTTCACATGATCGGGCAAGTCGGCATAGGCTTTTGCCATATTCGCCCACATCGTGTCACCGCCGACCGGGGGACAGGCGACGCAGCGCAGCACCGCGCCCATCGGCGGCGCGTCGCGCCAGGTCGCGTCGCAGTGCCAGCTATTCTCGTAATAATCGGGCGGCGAGGCCTCGTCCTTGTATATCTGGACGAGGCCCGGATGCTCGGGATCGCTGCCGACCACCGGATGGTCCTCGAGCGCGCCGAAGCGGCTCGCGAAGGCGACATGGTCGGCGCGCGCAATGTCCTGATCGCGCAGGAACAGGACCTTATGATCGAGCAGCGCGGCGCGGATTTCGCCGAACAAATCGTCGCTGCGTGCCGCTTCGCCAAGGTCGATGCCGCGGACTTCAGCGCCGATATGCGTCGTGAGCTTTTCGATCTTCATTGCCTCTCTCCCTCAGAGCACGAAGATGGATGATCCTATCGTCTGGCCGGCTTCGAGTTCGCGATGCGCGGCGACGCAGTCGCCCAGGGCATAGCGCTGGCCGATTTCGACCCTGACGCGGCCCGCGGCCAGATGGCCGAACCACAGGTCCGACAGCTCGGCGCGCTCGGCGGGGTCGGCATAATAGTCGGCGAAACCGGGGCGGGTGAAATAGACCGAGCCCTGCATCAGAAGCTGGAAGGCATCGACCGGCGGGAAGGGCCCCGACGCGGTGCCGCAGGCGACGAACACGCCGCGCCGCTTCAGCGATTTGAGCGAGCCTTCGAACGTATCCTTGCCGACGCTGTCGAACACCGTCGTCACGCCTTCGCCATCGGTCAAATCCCTGACCCGCGCAGCAACATCCTCGCGGCGATAGAAGATGATCTCGTCGCAGCCGAGCGAGAGTGCCTTTTCGGCTTTCGCCTCGTTCGACACGGTGCCGATGACCCGGAGACCCATCAGCTTGGCGAGTTGGACTGCAAGCAGCCCGACGCCGCCCGCCGCGGCGTGCAGCAGGATCGTGTCGCCCGCCTTCATCCGCGGATTGGTCTTCGCGAGCCAATAGGTCGCTGACAGGCCGCGCATCGTCGACGCCGCGGCGTCTTCGAACGAAATGGCATCGGGCAGCCTGAACAGCGGCGCAGCGGGCATGACGCGCACCTCGCTATAGGCGCCGAGCGGGCTGCCATTATAGGCGACGCGGTCGCCGGGAGCGAAGCCGGTGACGCCGTCGCCGACGGCTTCGATCACGCCCGCGCCTTCGACGCCGATCCCGGCCGGAAGCGGCGCCGGATAATAGCCCGAGCGAAAATAGGTGTCGGCGAAGTTGCAGCCGACGGCTTCGTGCCGGATGCGGACTTCGCCCGTGCCCGGATCGCCCACGGCGACGTCCTCGACCCGAAGCACGTCCGGTCCACCGGCTTCATAAAAACGAACGGCTTTGGCCATCTCTCACTCTCCCGTTTCGATGGGAGTAGAGCAGCGTCCGCTTGCACTTTTCACATTTCATGACATAATTTTGGCATTAGACGCCAATGGGCGCGATCTGGGGAGAGAAGCGTGGCGGAACTCGTCCGCGTTGCGGCGCTGACCGGCTATTTTCCGGCGATGCGGGGGCTGGGCGCCGATCCGCGACCTTTGCTGCGCGAATGCGGATTGTCTCCCGAATTGTTCGCGAACCCGGAACAGTTGATTTCGGCGCGGGCCACCATGCGCCTTCTCGAGCGCAGCGCCGAGGCGACGGGGTGCGAGACGCTCGGCCTCCGCATGGCCGAGGAGCGCGCGCTCGCCAATCTCGGCGTCGCCAGCCTGCTGATCGCGCACCAGCCGACGCTTCGCCTCGCGCTCCAGGCGATCACCGAATTTCGCAACCAGATCAACTCGACGCTCGTCCTGCATGTCGAGCCCTTCGGCGACGAGGTCGTGTTACGCGAGGATTTTGCGCTGAGCAGTCCGGAGCCGCATCGCCAGTCGTCCGATCTCGCGCTCGGCGTTCTCGTGCGTCTCTGCGCGAGCGTGCTGGGTGACGGCTGGTCGCCGCTCTCGGTATGCTTTTCGCGCGGCAAGCCGCAGGCGTCCGAAATACAGGTCTATCGGCGGCTGTTCCATTGCGATGTCAGCTTCGACTGCGAGTTCAACGGTCTTGTCCTCGCGGCAGCCGACCTCGACCGGCCCGCGGCGCGCGCCGATTCCGCGCTGGCCGGCCACGCGCGCGAACTGATCTCGTCGGTAATGAACCCCGCGATGCGTACGGCCGCGCAGGAGGTCGAGCAGATGATCATGCTCCTCCTGCCTTCGGGGCGCGCGACCATTCAATATTGCGCGGAATCGATGGGGACAACGGTGCGCACGTTGCAGCGAATGCTCGACGCCGACGGAACGAGCTTCAGCGATCTTCTCAACCGCGCGCGAATGCAGCTTTCGACGCAGTATCTCGCCAATCCGCGCACGCGGATCACCGACGTGGCCGAAATGCTCGGCTATGGATCGATCGGCGCTTACACCCGCTGGCATGGCCAGATGTTTGGCATCTCCCCCCGCCAATGGCGCACTTCGGCTATTCAGAGATAAGCCGAACCAGCCGCTTTCCGGACTTGCACGCCAAAGCGGGCCAGTCCGCGATCGGCCATCATTCCGGGGGCGTAGCCGAGGCGATCGAGACCCGGCAGCGGTCCGGACAATGAGCGTGGCGCCCGCTATTTGATGCGAGGTCCGGAAATGGATGCGGCAGCCTGTCGCTGTCGGCGAGGGCGCGTTGCCGAACAACCATGTCGACAACATGTTCGCCGAAGCGATACGGATGCGCCGTGAAACTTCGTCAGATTGAAATCTTTCACGCAGTCTATGTGACCGGTTCGGTCAGCGCCGCGGCGCGGATGCTGAATATTTCACAGCCGTCGGTCACGAAGATACTGCGTTATGCCGAGACGAGCCTCGGCTTGTCACTGTTCGAGCGGACGAAGGGGCGGCTCGTTCCGACCGACGACGCACACGAGCTTTTCCTTGAGGTTGCGGAGGTCCAGAAGCGTGTCGACCAGCTCCGGCGGGCCAGTCGCAACCTGCGGTTCGGGCAGGGACGGACGCTGCGCGTCTCGGTGCTGCCGTCCCTCGGGCTCGGGGCAATCCCGGACGCGGTCACGGCCTTTGTCGCCAAGCATGAAGGCGTGTCGCTGGAACTTCATACGGCGCATCACGACGATATGCTGCGCAAGCTGTATGAGCGGGAGACCGATCTCGTCATCAGCTATGACGTGCCTTCGACCGCTCCCGTCGGTTTCGAGGTGCTTGGCACGGGAGAATTGGTCGCCGTCTACAAACAAGGCGCAATCCAATGCGAGACGCCGCGTATGCCCCTCGACGCGCTGGAGGGGCATCGCTTCATAACCACGGTCAAGAGCGGTCCGATGGGCAATTTGCTGTCCGAGGAACTCGCCCGGACCGGGGTGATGCTGGATGATGTCATTTCGTCCCAGACTTTTTTTGTCGCGGCGGCACTCGTGCGGTCCGGGGCAGGCGTATCGATCGTCGACAGTTTCACCGCGGAGGCGACCGCGACGCCGGACGTCTCCTTCAAACCGCTCCAGCCGCCCATTCCATTCAACGTCTATGCCATCTATCTGCAAAATCGCCCGCCATCGAAACTGGCCAGCATCCTGTTGAAGCATCTGAAAAGCGCCTTTCAGGCCTATAGAAAATTTCTATAGGCAGCGGCCCGATAGATATTGTTCGGATCGTCCGTTGCGGATTAGGCAAGCTTCGTCTGTCAGTCAGCAAAGCGGATCATTGCGTTTGCCATTCAATCTTCGCGGTATTTGGGGGGGTATATTCGGCAAGGGGGCCGGCTCGACCGCGCTCGGCCATCGTCCGGGGCAAAGGCGGCCGGTCGCGCTGGCCGGGTTGCTTGGCGCTGCCGGAATCGCGATCGGCATCGGAGGGATCGGCCCGTCGGCGGCGCAGGTCGCGGACCAGCCGCGCGCGCATGCTCGCGATATCGGTATCGCCCCCGGGGTCCTTGAACCCGGCCCTCTCAATTCCATCACCGACCTCGACGGCGTGCGCGTCGGTCAGGTGACACGTATCGAGGGCACCGACGTCAGGACCGGCGTTACCGTGATCCTGCCCCACGGAGGTAATATTTTTCAGGACAAGGTCCCGGCGGGTATCGTCGTCGCCAACGGTTTCGGCAAGTTCGCGGGCGCGACACAGATCGCCGAGCTGGGCGAGATAGAGACGCCGATCGTCCTGACCAACACGTTGAGCGTCGCGCCGGCGATCGACGGGATTCTCGACTGGACCCTGACGCAGCCGGGCAATGAAAATGTCCGGTCGGTCAACGCGGTTGTCGGCGAAACCAACGACGGCGTCCTGAACGACATCCGCAAGCGGGTGATCGGCCGGTCGGACGTGATCGCAGCCATCGAGGCCGCGACGGGCGGTCCGGTTGCGGAAGGAAGCGTGGGGGCCGGTACCGGCACCATGGCCTTCGGCTGGAAAGGCGGGATCGGGACGAGCTCGCGCATCCTCCCCCAGGCGCTGGGCGGCTATCGCGTCGGCGTCCTCGTGCAAACCAATTTTGGCGGGACGCTGACGATGGATGGTGTGCCCGTCGGAAAAGCCCTGGGCCGCTACTATCTGCGCGAGCATGGCGAGCGGGCGTCGGCCGACGGGTCGATCATCCTGGTCGTGGCGACCGATGCGCCGCTTGGCGACCGGAATCTGACCAGGCTTGCCCACCGCGCGATCGCCGGTCTGGCGCGGACCGGCGCGGCCTTTTCGAACGGGTCCGGCGACTATGCCGTCGCCTTCTCGACCGCCGACGGCGTTCGCCGGACGGCAGCGCGGCGTGCCGGCGTCGCGGTTTACCCCGAGTTGGCCAACGACGCGATGTCGCCCCTGTTCGTGGCCGTGTCGGAGGCGGCCGAGGAAGCAATCTACAATTCATTGTTGATGGCAACCACGGTCGAGCGACAGGCGACGGCCGAGGCCGGGGCGGCGAGAGGGGAGGCGCTGGACATCGCGGCGGTCAGGGAGGTGATCGCACGTTATCGACCGGCGGCGACGCGGCGCCCGGCGCCGGCAAGGGAGAAGGTCCGTTGAGGCGCGCCGATATAGTGGTGATCGGTGGCGGCATTGCGGGCATTTCGGCGGCGGCGCGGTTCGCGCAGCGCGCGGAAACCATATTGCTCGAACGCGAAAGCGCGCTTGGCTATCATTCGTCCGGGCGGAGCGCGACCTTCTATCATTTCGGGATCGGCGACGATGCCGTGCGCGGACTGACCGCCGCCAGCCGCCACTTCTTTGCCGATCCGCCGGGTGGAGAGGACCTGCCTCCGCTGTGGCAGACGAAATCCGCGATGTTCTTCGCGACGTCGGAGACGATGGATCAACTGACGGCGCTCGAAACCGAAATGCGGCGCTTCTCGGATAATATATCGCGGGTGGGGCCGGGCGAGATGCAGGCCATCGTTCCCGTGCTGAAAGTCGGCGACGGCGGCGCGGTTGCCGGACTGGTCGATACGGGCGGCCGAAAACTCGACGCGGACCTGCTCCTCCAGACGAATGCGCGGGCGCTGCGGGCTGCCGGAGGCGAGATATGTTTCCACGCCGGGGTGACGGGTATCGCGCACGACGGGTCCGACTGGATCGTCGATACGGCCGGGGAAAGCTATGCCGCCCGGGTCATCGTCAACGCCGCCGGCGCCTGGGCGGACGAACTGGCGGTGATGGCCGGGGTCCTTCCGCTCGGACTGATCCCGCTGCGGCGAACGATCATCGGCTTCGATCCGCCTCCGGGACTAGATGTTTCGGACTGGCCATTCCTCAAGACCGTCTTCGACGACGGTTTCTACATGCTGCCCGATGCCGGCCGGCTCCTGGCTTCGCCCATGGACGTCACGCCATCGGCGGCGTGCGACGTCCAGCCGGAAGACTATGAAACGGCGCTTGCCGCGTGGCGCGTCGAGGAGGCGACGACATTATCGGTCGAGCGGATCGCTCTGAAGTGGGCCGGGTTGCGAAGCTTCGTGGCGGACAAGGTGCCCACCGCCGGGTTCGCGCCCGACGCGCCGGGCTTTTTCTGGCTCGCGGGACAGGGTGGCTGCGGGCTGCAGACCTCGCCCGCGATGGCATTGGCCTCGGAAGCCCTGCTGTTCGGGCTTCCATGGCCCGAACAGCTGCGCGAACATGGAGTCGAGCCACACCAGATCCGGCCCGAACGCTTGCGTGTCTGACGGTCACGGTCGGGCGACGGTGTGGGGACGATCATATCGGGAGTTATCTTGCATGCGTTTCCTGACCTTGTTCACCGCCGCCCTTTGCGCCTCGATGGCGCCGCCCGCATATGCGCAGGGCAAATGGACGATCGTCATCCATGGCGGCGCCGGGGAAATGACCCGGGGCAAGACGTCGCCCGAGCAGGATCAGGCGCTTCGTGCCGGTCTGAACGCGGCGCTCGACGCGGGCGGCGGCGTTCTGGCTGCCGACGGCAGTGCGCTGGACGCCGTCGAGGCGGCGATCAAGGTGCTGGAGGACGATCCCCGTTTCAATGCCGGGCGCGGTGCCGTCTTTACCTGGGAAGGGCGCAACGAACTCGACGCCGCGATCATGGACGGGCGTACGCGCGCAGCGGGTGCGGTGGCCGGCGTCACGCGCACGCGGAACCCCGTCAGCCTCGCTCGCGCCGTCATGGAAAAGAGCCAGCATGTTTTCCTCGGGGGAGAGGGGGCCGATCTTTTCTCGGTCGAGCAGGGCCTGCCGCAGGTCGATCCTTCGTGGTTCGCCACTCCCGAACGCCGCAAACAGCTTGAGCGGATGAAGGCCGACAAACTGGGCTGGTACGACGTCGATCTGAAATTCGGAACGGTCGGCGCCGTCGCGATCGATGCCGCCGGCAATGTCGCGGCGGCGACGTCGACCGGTGGACGGACCGGAAAGCGGTGGGGGCGCATCGGCGACGCTCCGGTCATCGGCGCGGGAACCTATGCCGACAACCGCGCCTGTGCGGTTTCCGCCACGGGAGCGGGCGAGTATTTCATCCGCGTCGGCGCGGCGCACGAGATCTGCGCGCGGGTTCGCATGAAAGGCGAGACGCCAAAACAGGCCGCGGATGCTGTCATGGCCGAGATCGGGAAACTGGGCGGCACTGGCGGAGTGATCGTCACCGGACCCGGTGGAGCCGCAGACTGGTCTTTCAACACCCCGGGCATGTCGCGTGGCGAGGCCAGCAGCACGGGCGAACGCAAGGTGGCTCTCTACGGCGACGAGGACTGAGTCCTCTTTCGCGCTTCGTCGCTCCGCGCCTTTCCCGCGCCAGAATATCGACGATCGCGGCCGGACATTCAGTGACGCCATTCCGTCAAATCGCGACAGTGTACCTCTTCGCCTCAAGGCGCGGTGAGTGGTCGTTTTTCCGATTTCGACCCCATACGCAGACTGACCGGGTCGGCCAGGTACGATCCGCGCCGGAAGGAGCTCCGGAAGCCCGGTCTCTCCGGCCAAGGCACGAGCAAGGGGGACCAGATGGCGCGGTGTCGGGTCGGGGCCTGTTCAAAATGAGGATGCAGGCAGAGCCAGCATGTTCCTGAATTCCTCGACGGATCTGTCGATCCTTCCGCGGAGCCATGTTTCGAAAATATCGGCTGCGGGATGTTGCGGCCGATCTCGCGCCCTGTGCAGCCGGTATTGAGCGCCTAGCGGAAACGCACGGGGTGCACAGACAGTCAGCCGGCCTTCGGCGAGAAATCCGTTCGATACCGGCGGTACCGCCAGCACGATTCCCGTGCCCGCGGCGGCGGCTTCATAAGCAAGCTGCTGCGTATCGAAGCGCAGCATGGTCGCCCCGCGCCGATCGCATCGGGCCATGGCGAACCACCGGTCCCACAAATCGGAGGGAGCGCGGACCGAGAGGAGCGGGAAATCCGCCAGCTCGGTCCCGGCGCGCGGCGCAGATCGCCCGTCGACCAGGCGCGGCGCGCAGGCGGGAACGGCTTCGGGCGTCAGCAAGTGCGTCGCTTCGATGCCGGCGGGCGCGGCACCATCGCCCCAGATCGCGAGATGGACTTCGCCGCTCGCGAGCGTTTGCACATCGCGCGTCGCCGCGAGTTCGACCGGCACACCCGTCCGCTGCTGGAATGCCGGAAGAAACGGCATGAGCCAGCCGGCAAGGCTGTGCGATGTGGCCACGCGCAGAGACGCGGTAACGGTGCCGCTGCGCACCGCTTCGGTCGCGTTCCGGATGCTTCGGATCGCCGGTGCGACATCGTCGAGATAACGCGCGCCGGTTGCATTCAGCGCGAGCGACTGACCCGCGCGGTCGAAGAGTCGTGCGCCCAGAAATTGTTCGAGGGCCGATATCCGGCGGCTGACCGCCGAAGGGCTGAGCGCCAGGCGGCGGCCGACCGCGCGCAGGCTTTCGCCCTGCGCGGCAGCGACGAAAATCTCGACCGACTCGAGCGGTGGGGCCTTGCGGAGCATCGCGCGGCGATAGGCCTGCATTGTCACAGTAATGCGACAGGCGAAGGGACCGGCGAAAGCTAGGGCATCACGCCGGACCGACCGTCCATCATGACGAAGCTGTGCAGCGTCCGGCAGTCGCTCGCCGGATCGGCGAGGTCGGTGACGGCGCGCAACAATCCTTCGATGCGCTCGCGCGTGATGTCGAGCAGGACGTAGCCGGCGTGTGAATTGTCGCGGAAGCGGACATGCGGATTGAGCTGCGGCGCCGGATCGAAAAGCGCCCGGGGCCCGTTGCGCGAGGCCAGGCAGCTGGTGACGATCTCGGTCGCGACCGTGGGCGCGGAAGGATCCGCGAAGTCGCGTTTCACATCGTTGATCCAGAAGGAATGAACGTCGCCACCGAGAATTACCGCGTTGCGGGTGTTCGCGGCAGCGAGCGCATCTAGAAGCCGCGCGCGGGCGGCGGGATAACCGTCCCAGAATTGCGGATGGAGCGCGTCGGGGCCTCCCGGAAGGACGAGGCGCGAAAAAAACGTCTGCTGGGTAACCAGCGACCAGCGTACGGGATGCGCCACTGCAGCCTTTCCGAACCATGCCTCCTGCGCCTTGCCGAGCATCGATCCCCCGTCTTTCGCCGAACCGGCGCATTGCGCGACGGGGACGTCGCCCGCCGAGCCATCGGCGACGCAGGCGCTCGGCGTCCGGTACTGACGCGTGTCGAGGATATGCGCCGCAGCGAGGTCGCCCCAGACGATGCTGCGGTAGAGGCGCACGCTGCCATCGCGGCGCAGCGCGGACGGGCGCAGCGGCATATGCTCGAAATAGGCGCGATAGGCCGCGGCGCGTCGCCGGACGAAGGCCTGCGGGTCGCCGGTGTATCCGGCCCGATCGGCGAAATAGTCGTTCTCGACCTCGTGATCGTCCCACGACACGAGAAAGGGCATCGCCGCATGGGCGGCGGCAAGGTCGGCATCGCTGCGATACAGCGCATGGCGCGCGCGATATTCGTCGAGCGTCCGGGGATCGCGAGCACCAAAACTCCGGACGTCGGGACCCGGGCCGAACGACCGTTCGTAGATATAGTCGCCGACCTGCAGTACCGCATCGACACCGTTCGCGATCATGTCGCGATAGGCGGTGAACCAGCCATGTTCCCAATGCTGGCACGAGGTCAGCGCAAGGCGAACCCGGTCCGGCGCCGCAGCGATGGTCGCGACCGTTCCGGTGCGGCTGACGGCATCGCCATGATGAAAGCGGTAGAAATAGCGCCGGCCCGCCGCGAGCCCGCGCACCTCGAGATGCACCGCGCCGCCGCGCGCGAGCGGCGCTGTTTCGCGGCCCCGCCGCACGATGCGGCGGAAATTCTCGTCCTGCGCGATTTCATAACCGACGAGCCGGTCTTCGGTCAGGCCGGCAATGCGCGTCCACAGCAGGAAGCCGTCGTGGGATGGCTCCCCCGACGCCACGCCGAGCGCGAACGGATCGACCAGCGCCCGCGCGCGCGTTCCGGCCGGTCGGGCATGGAGTCCCCCGGCGAGGAATTGCGTCGCGGCGAGCGCTGCCGCGCGACCGAGCAATTGCCGCCGTCCGAGCATCAGAAGCGCGCCGTGAGGCGGGTGTAATAGGCGCGGCCGTTGAGCCCGATCGGCGTTTCCTCGCCCGTCGGAAAACTGCCGCCGGTGGCCCCGATCACCAGCGCCTGCCCATCGATCTCGTCGGGCCGCGCGTCGAACAGATTCTGCACGCCAAGGACGAGACGCACGCCGCCGCCGAGCCGGTATCCGGCCGCGAGGTCGACCGTTTCCTTGCCGCCGAAGGTCTGCACGCCGGTTAGCGGCGCCGACGTATAGGTGCCGAAGGCGGCGATATTGGCACCGAGGTCGAAGGGGCCGCGATCGATCCGCGCCTGAAGCGTGAACTTGTTTCGGGGCTGCGCTTCGGTGAGGAACAGGATCGATTTGGTGCTGAGCAGAGGAAGCGACGGAAGCGCGGGGTTGGCGCGCAGCGTGTCGAGGTCCGATTTGAACCAGCCATAGCCGAGCTGAAGCGACGCACGGGTTTCGGCGCCCAGATCTCCCTGCCAGCGTGCGGTGACCTCGACGCCGCTGGTCGTCGTGTCGACGGCATTGGTGAAGAAGCGCACCTGCTGGAAACCGGTGATGCCCGCCCGGGCGAGAACCGCCTGCACCGCTGCGCCGCCGAGCTGTTCGCTCAGCGCAATGCGGTCGCGAATGCGGATGCGAAACCAGTCGGCAGTAAAGGAGAAGCCGTCGAACGGCCCGAATACGACACCGAAGGTCATGTTGCGCGAGCGTTCGGGCTTCAGCGGAGGGGCGCCGAGTGCCTGCGCGACGGGGTCGGACACGGGCAGCGTCCCGACGGTGACAAGCTGTCCCTGGCTTGTGGCGCCCTGCACGGCACTGAAATATTGTTGCTGAAGCGAGGGGGCCTTGAAGCCGGTCCCGATCGTGCCGCGCAACGCGACCCCGTCGGCAGCGTCGAACCGGGTGGTCGCACGCCAGGTGACCTGGCCGCCGAAATCGCCATAATGATCGTAGCGGAGCGCCCCGCCAAGCAGCAGGGAGGATCGGGGGCGCAATTCGACGTCCAGATAGCTGGCATAGGCGTCGCGCCTCGCATCGGTGGGGTTGCGCGGATTGAAACCCGCGAAGCCGTCGGCGCCGACCCCGAAATAGGCGAGCGGCTCGCCGCTGCGAATGGCGTAGCGCTCGCGTCGATACTGCCCGCCCGCTGCGATATTGCCGCCGGCAAATACCCCGTCCAGCGGCATCGACAGCGCAAGATCGCCGACGTGTTGGCGGTAGGTGACCCCGCCCGAATCGAAGCGGGTCGGGCTCGCGAGGCCGAGTGAGGCATTGGCGGTGTCATGGACCGCGAAGTCGGCCTGGTTCTCGCCATAGCCATAACTCAGATCGGCGCGCAGACGCCCGAATTCCGTGCGCAAGCCCACTGTCGCCCCGACGTCGCGGATATGCGGCTCGATGATGGGCAGGAAGCCGCCCGGATAGAGCGGCGAAAATCCCGGGATGCGAAACCCCGCCGCATTGTTGGAGACTTTCCGGGTGATCGCGCCGAACGCATAGAGTTCGGCGGTGCCAAGCGGCAAGCCGGCGTCGAATGCCAGGTTGGCGACGCGCGCTTCGGGGTCCCCGATGCGATAGGTCACGCGGTCGAACCGCTGGTCCACGAACGCCCGGTTCGTCGCTTCCTGCTCGCGCGCGAGCACGGTCAGCGTCAGATGCCCGCCATCGCCGACACCGAAGCCCGCGCTGGCGGTTGCCATGGCGTTCGCGCCGTCGCCTTCCCCGGTAATGCCCGCGAGCAGTTCGCCCGAGCCGCCCGACGCGTTCGATTTGAGGATGATGTTGACGACGCCCGCAATCGCGTCCGATCCATATTGTGCGGCAGCGCCGTCGCGCAATATCTCGATCCGCTCGATGGCGCTGTGCGGGATGGTGTCGAGGTCGACCCCCGCCGATCCGCGCCCGATGCTGTTGTTCACATTGAGCACGGCATTGGCGTGCCAGCGCTTGCCGTTGACGAGCACCAGCGTCTGGTCGGGCGACAGGCCGCGCAGCGTGATCGGCCGCGTGTTTGCGGCGGAAGCAGTCGTCGCCGCGCGCGCGAAATTCACCCCGGGCTCGAGGAAATTGAGCGCACGGCCGAGGTCGGGATGGCCGCTTTCGAGTATCTCCTCGCCGCCGACGACATCGATCGGCGCCGAGGATTCCAGCGCCGCGCGTCCTTCGCTGCGCGTGCCGGTCACGACGATGTCGTTATTGCCCTGAAATTCGGGGTCGGCGTCCTGGGCATGCGCCGCGAGCGCGGAAAGCGCGGCAGTGGTCAAAAGCAGAATACGGATCATATCGGCCCCCGATGTTCCAGCGAAATCGGGGCGCCTCTAGCGACTAATTCGACGCTGCCGGTATCGCTCAATCGGCGACAGCTGTTGCCCACCCGGCAACAGCCACGGCGATTGACGATCGGCGAGCGAATGTCTGCCATTCGCTTTGTCGGATTTGCAATCGGGAGGCGGGCTCGCGGCCAGTGAATAGCGCCAGGTCGTCTTCACATATATCGATAGACCGTCTCTATCAGCGCGATGTCGCGGGGATCGTCGCGGAGCAGTGTCCCCATCCGGTTCATCGTATAGCTCATCGCGAGCCCCGCCGCGGGGTCGGCGAACGCGAAAGAGCCACCCCAGCCCGAATGGCCGAAAGCTTCGGGATTGGGGCCGTACAGCCCATCGGAGTTGGTCAGAAACCCCGCCGCCCAGCGCGCGGGCAGGCCGAGCACCAGATCCACGCCATCGGTGCGCGCTGCCGTTGCGGCGGCGAGTGTGGCGGGACTTACCAGCCCGCTGATGAAGTTCGCGTAGAGACGCGCGAGCGCCGCGGCGTTCGCATGGCCGTTCGCCGAGGCGAGGTCGGCGGCTCGCCAAGCGGGATCGTTCGGGAGCAGGGGATCGAGCGGCGGGTTGGCGAGCGCCGCGGCCTGCGGCGGCGTGAGGTTGCCGATGTCGGCCGAACTCAGTTCGGGCGGCGCAATGATCGCCGCTCGGCGGCCGTCCTCCGAAGGCGCGAGCCCGATCGCGATATCGAGCCCCAGCTTGCCGAAGATTTCATCGCGAACGAAGGTTTTGAGCGACCGCCCCTCGATCCGTTCGAAGAGGGCGGTCGCGAGAATTCCGATGCTGATCGCATGATAGCCCGATGCCGTACCGGGTTCCCACAGCGGCGCCTGCGCGGCGAACCGGTCGGCGGCCGCCGCGCCGGCGAGCAGATCATCGACGTTCGCAGGCGAGGTAAATCCGCAGAGCCCCGCCTGATGCGAGAGCAATGTCCCGATCGAGATGTCCTCCTTGCCGTGGGCCGCGAAGGCGGGCCAATGATCGGCAACGCGGTCGTCGTAGCTCATCAGCCCGCGATCGGCGAGCATCGCGAAGGCGATCGCCGCGACCCCCTTGGTCGTCGACCAGAGGTTGACGACCGTATCCGCCTGCCAGGGCTCGCTTCGCGCGGCGTCGCGCCAGCCGCCGTGGAGGTCGACAGCCGTCTCGCCATCGACGATCAGGCAGAGCGAGGCGCCGACATCGCCCCGCTCGGCGAAATTGGCGGCGAAGGCGTCGCGGACGGCGGCGAAGCGCGGGGTGCAAATTCCGGCGATGGGCGTATCTGTCGTCATCGTCCGTCTCCTCAGTAGCGGAAGCTGACTTCGACGCCGTAGGTGCGCGGCGCGTTGTAGATGCGGTTGACGATGCCGAGCGTCGCGAGATCGACACCTTGCACGACATAGCGCTCCTTTGTCAGATTGCGGCCCCACAGCGCGATCTCCCACCCGCTCTTTTCGTCGGCGAGCGAGACGCGCGCGTTCAGCAGCCAATAGGATTCCGACGCGATCAGCGGGTCGTTCGATGCCTCCTTGAACACCGAAGAGGCGTAGCGGGCATCGCCCTGAACCGCGCCGCGGAGCCGCGAGGAGAGGTCGAATTCATAGCGCGCCTTCCCCGAAAAGGAGGTCGCAGGGGCGTTGGGCAGCCGGTTGCCCGCCGGGACGGTCCCCGCTGCGGTCGCGAAGGACGACAGATGCGTATCGAGCAGCCCGAGCCCGCCCGACAGCATCAGCCCCCGCGCGGGCCGCAGGATCAGGTCGATGTCGGCGCCAAAGACTCGCGCGCTGTCGACATTGCCGACCTTCTGCACCGACAGGCCCGTCACCGGGTCGATGAAGCGGACGAAGGTCTGCGGGTCCTTGTAGTCGTAATAGAAGCCCGATGCGTTGAGCGTCACCACACGGCCGAATTCGCTTTTCACCCCGATCTCGTAGGCGGTGATCGTCTCGGGACGGTAGGGCAGCAGCTGGCTGTCATTGTTGGTGAAGCCGCTGAAGAAGCCTCCGCTTTTCCGTCCGCGCGAGATCGAGGCGAAGAGGAGCAACCCGTCGCGCGGCCGGACATTGAGACCGACGCGCCCGGTCAAATTGTCGTCGCTGATCGCATCGTCGATGAAGGTATCATTCACCCCGACGAGCGGCGACGGGGTGATGAAGGTCGTGCCGCCGGCATAATGGCGCCGCTCGTGGGTGAAGCGAAGGCCCGTGACCAGGTCGACCTTGTCGGCGATGTGCCAGGTCGCATCGGCGTAGACCGCCTGCGAGCGCGTAACCTGGTCGTAGCTGGTCGTTCCCGATCCGCTCGCCGCGCCGAGGAAGAGCAGGGGCCAGTCGTCCAGGAGGTTGCGGTTGTCGCCGAGTACCTGGTCCCACGAATAGAAGCCGCCGGCGACGAGGTCGACAAGGTCGTCGCGATAACCGACGCGCAGTTCCTGCGTGAACTGCCGGACATCCTCGTCCTCGATATAGTCGAACTGCTGCAGTGGGGTCGCATCGACGTCGATATGATAGAGACGCGAGAAGTCGATATAGCCGGTGATCGATGTGATCTCGAACGCGCCCGTGCTGTAGCGGATCTTGCCGGTCAGACTGACCTGGTCAACATTGTACGGAAACTCCCCGGTCCAGTCGCCGTCATAGGGATCGCCGTTGCCGTTCCGATAGCCATAGGCGTCGGTGCAATTCGCGTTGTCGAGGCGGCCCTGCAGCACCGCGGCGCACGGCACGAACGGCGTTCCGAGGCCATAGGTGCCGTTGAACTGCGGTACGCCCATTTCCGAGCGCGAACGCTCGCCCTCGGCCTTGAGCAGGATATCGAGCTCGTCGGTCGGCTGGAGCGCGAGCTGGATGCGGCCGAGCCAGATGTCGCGCATTCCGATGTCGCGGCTGCCGGGCGTCCCGTCGGCCTGCAGCGAACTCGTCCAATAGCCCTTGCCCTGCTGGATCGTCTTGCCGGCGACGCGGATCTGTGCGCGTTCGGACAGCGGGATGTTCAGCATCGCCTCGGCATCGAAGGCGTCGAAGTTGCCGTAGCTCGCCTTTGCGAAGGCCGCGAAGCTGTCGCCGGGCGTCGCCGAGACGATGTTCACCGCGCCCGCGGTGGTGTTGCGGCCATACAGCGTGCCCTGCGGACCCTTCAGGATCTCGATGCGCCCGAGGTCGAAGAAATTGCCACTCATCAGCCCGGGCGAGGAGAGGGGGATTTCGTCGAGATAGATGCCTGCGGCGGGGCTGGAGACGGTGCTGAAATCGTCGAGGCCAATCCCGCGGATCGTCACCGTCGGCAGCGCGCCGGGGACGGTTTCCTTGATGTCGACGTTCGGAACCTGCGTCGCGAGATCCTTGAGTTCGGCGACGCGCGCGGTGCGGATGCCTTCGGCGGAAAGCGCCTGGATCGTCGCGCCGATATCCTGCAGTCGCTCCTCGCGCTTCATTGCGGTGACGACAATATCATCCGAATCGCTGTCCGCGCCGGCCTCCTGCGCCTGCGCGCCCGTCGCGGCAACCATCATGGCCACACTGGTCAGAAGCGCCGATTTCCGTGCCCGATTCATGGCAGCGGGCGAGTGCGCGAAGCCTCTCATATCTCTCCCTTTCCCGAACATTCTTTGTCGTTCATTTTTCTGACATATGAGTATTTCGATACATACCGACTTGTCAATTGGCCTTGGAGCGGGCAGGCTGGAAGCATGAAAAGTGGCGAATTGGCTCTGGAAAGCAGACCCTTGCTCAGCGCGGCGCGGGCCGCGCGGCGCGCGCTGCTGCTCGACGAGGCGGCGGCCGAATTCCGCCGCACCGGAGTCGCGGGCGCCGACCTGATCCGGATCGCCAGGAGCGTCGGGCTGACCCGGCCGAGCCTCTACAATTATTGCTCCGACCGCGGCGACCTTGCGCGGCAATGCTATTTCCATCTGCTCGATCCGCTTCTCGCCGATCTCGACCGCGCGGCGGAGGCGGGGAGCGGGCTCGCGGCGGTCTTGTCCTTCCTGACCGCGGCGTGCGAGCGCGACCAGTCGCACGCGATCATCGCAGCCGAACTCGATACGCTTCCAGCCGACGAGCGGCACGAGATCGTCGCGCGCCAGAGCCAGGTGTTCGATCGGCTTGCCGCGCTGATCGAGCGCGGGATCGTCGACGGGTCGATCCGGCGCTGCGACGCCGCGATCGCGGCGCGGACGATCTGGGGAATGATCGCCTGGGCACCGCTCGGCGACATCTGGGCGCGGCGGGCCGAGTCCGGCCGGCTGTCGGTCGAGCTTCCCGGCATCGTTGAGCGGGGCGTTTCGACCGGCGCGGCGCCCGGGCGCGTCGAAGATGTCGAGATCGAGGATTGGGAGGCGCTCGCCCCCCCGCCGCCTGCCTGTCGAGCTGGCGAAATTGTCACCGCCGCCTCGGCGCTGTTCAACGCGCGCGGGGTCGAGGGCGTATCGCTCGACGATGTCGCCGCGGCGATGTCGGCGACCAAAGGCCTCATCTATCATCATTTCGCGAGCAAGGCCGAACTGGTTGCGGCGTGCCTGGACCGTGCCTTCGCGCTCTATGACCGCCTGCTGGATCGCGCCGAGCGGCATCCGGGCGGCGCCGACCGCGCGCGCGCCGGCCTGACGCTCAACATTCAGGCGCAGCTCGACCCGGCGGGGCCGATGTCGCTGACCGCGGCCGCCTATCACAAATTGTCGGAGGAGGAGCGGACGCGTTTCGGCACGCAGACCAATCATCTGCTCGACCGCTCGATCGCCACGATGGAACTCGGCACCGCCGACGGCAGCCTACGCCCGTTCGAGGCCGAACCGACCGCGCTCGCTTCCGCCGGCACGTTCAATTTCGTCGCACGTTGGCTTCCTGCCGATGCTGCGCTGCGACCCCGACATGTGGCTTTCGAAGTGTCGAACCTTTTCCTTCATGGATTGCGTGAAGCATAGCATGCGCGACATTCGTCCTCGACGGACCGGAAGCGAAAGGTGCCGCTGTCCGGTCATGCATCGAGCCGTGATTTTCGCCGGGTGCCTGCACCGGACTACGCGCAATCATGGCTTTGGGGCCAAGGCATCGATCAGGTCTGCATTTTGCGACTGCTCACCGGAAGCGCCCGGTCTGCTACCGGTATGCGCGACTGTTCAGTGCAGGGCAACCGCCGCCTTCGCCCTGTCGATTTCGGGACGCCCGGAGGCTGTCGCTGCCTGAGCGAGCAATTGCCGGTAATATTTGTTCGACTTTCCGCGATCGCCCGACAATTGCGCCGCTCGCGCCGCGCCATAGATAGCCCGAAACCGGTTGGGGTCATTGGTCAGGGATAGCTCGAAGGCGGCGAGCGCTTCCTTCGGCCGCCCGAGGTCGAGCAGCAATTCGCCCAGCATTTCGCGGACGGGAATCACGCGGCCGGGCATCATGATATGCTCCTCGGTCCGGTCTTCGCGGTCGGCGGTTTCGCGCATCAACTGCAGCGCGTCGATATCCCGGCCCGCGGCGTGTGCGGCCCAGGCCGCGATCGCGCCGGTCTGGATGTCGGCCTGTTCGATCCAATAGTCCTTCTTTTGCGCGGTCATTGCCATTCGTAACCGAGCCAGCCTCGCGATCTCGGCCTGTGCCGCCGGCGCGTCGCCCCCGCGCGCCGCGCCGAGGCCGCGAGCATAGGCATTGACCGCTTCGCCTTCGGGAAACCGGCTCCAGTCGAACTGTTCGGGCGCAGGTCGCAGCGTGAGCCCTGCGGCGGCGGCCCAGTCGCCGCGTTCGAGCGCGTATCGGGCCGGGATTGCCGCCGCCGCGTATGCGATCTGGCGCGCGTCCTCGTCGGGTTTTGGCGCCGCGTTCACGAATTCGACCCACCTCAGCGCCTCGGTATCGCGGGCGAGCTGGAGCGATGCGTAAACCAGATAGTCCATTGCGTGATAGGCGTCGCGGCCGGTCTTCGATGCCGCATGGGAGCGTGCATTGGTATCGATCGAATCCTGCCATTGTCCGACACGCGAAAAGATATGCGACGGCATATGCAGCGCGTGAGGTGAATCGGGGGCGATCGCGGCATAGCGCCGCGCGGCGTTCAACCCGTGCCCGGCGATCGGCGGGAAGTCATAGGCATGGATGATGAAATGCGCGACGCCGGGATGGTTGGGCTGCTCGCTGAAGACCTTTTCGAGAATTCGCGCGCTCCTGAGTTGCTGCGCGTAGGTCTGATCGTTCCGGTCGGCGGTGACCTGAAGCCAGAAGCCATAGAAGACTGCGGCTTCCGAGTCGGCGGGATAGCGCAGGTAGATTTGTTCCAGTGCCTTTTCATAGGTCTTGGCGCGCTGCGTGAACGGAACCGTCGCATGGTCCCTGAAAAGGCTTTCCACCGCGGCGATATAGTCGCGCTCGCGCTGCGTCTTCCCGCCGCCCAGCCGCCGCGCCGCCAGCACCGCGGCCCACCCCTGTTCCTCCAGTCTGGGCGTGGGCGGAGATCCCAAGGCGTTATCGATGCTTGCAACCGCCTTCGCCCAATAGGCCATGGCGCATGTCGGATCGGCGGCAAGGACGTCATTTACCGCGCCCTCGACCTTCTCCCAGTAAAAGGAATAGAGCAGGGCCACGACCGTGTTGAATCTGGCCTGGGCCTCAGGCGTACAGGAAACGGGAAAGTTGACCTCTCCCAGCACAGAGGCTGCATCATGCTGGTGATGCTCGGGGCCCTGCGCGGAAGCGGACGGCAGGCTCGCAATCCCGATTCCAAACAAGGCCAGCATTGCCGTGGCAGACAGGACGGGTTTCATCGCATTCCCCCCGAATCGAGCCGTCTCGGTGACTCCTGTTCCCTGTCTACTATTCATCCGGATCCGGTGCCGCTAAATTCGCAGGTCGTCTGCTGGCGACGGCAGGCAGATACGGCCGCACCATGGCCAAAGCGTTGCCGCTGTGAATTCACAACCCGCTATGACGTGGTTGCTCTGCACTACGGGCGATTTCTCCCCGAGAACAAAATCGCGCTGACAGCAAAAGTGATAAACCAAGAGGGGGCCGCAGCATAAGATATATGGGAATCCTCAATGGCGTCGGCTTTGCGGCCCTTTGCGGCCCTTTCCCCCTCCCGATTGCGGGAAGGGGGGGATCAGTTCGCTGCTGTAGCGGCGGCTCTCCATCCCGAAGCGGCTGCTGGCGGATATTATCCCAGCCACTCGATCCATGCGCCATGGGCATGGGCATGGCCGAGCTTCCTCGGCTCGCCGCCCCCCGGCCAATGGCGTACGACCAGTTCATGATGATGCACCGTCCGGTTCGCCTCGAGCGCGATCCACGCAAGCGGCCGGTCCGTGGTGGCGCGGGCGCCGGCTGCTTCCATCGCGGCGGTAACGCGCGCCTGCTGGTCGGCGGGGACATATTGCCAGACGATCGAATGCATCAGCACGCGCGTCGTGCCCGCGGCCTGCGGTTTTGCCAGTTCGGCCTCGACAAATTCGGCGGCATCGGCGCGGACGAGATCGGGCTTTTCCCTTTGCGCCTCGGCGATCGCGGCCTCGATGCGCGCGAAGCGGATTGCGTGCTCGGGCCAGATATAGGCCTTTAGCCGCAAGGCTTGCGCCGGGTCGGTGAGGTCGACTGGCGCGACGTCGCATCCCTTGAGGCTCGCGATCCCGATGTCGTGCTGCGGCGGATGATTGCCGCGCCACTCGGGCGTGAAGGCGATCGCGCCCGGGCGCGGCCCGACGTGTACGCCGCCGAGGTCGTAATGATAACGATCGATCATCAGGTTGATCCCGGCGCTCGACCCGATTTCGAGGCATTCGAAGCGCGGCGGCAGTCCCAGGTCGGCGAGCCAGAGCATCGCGGCGATGAAGTTCGACGAACGTCCCGCCTCGTTCGTCTGCGGTGGGCCGTCGAGCCAGGGGAGCAACGCCGCCTCGTGCCGTCGGACGACTCCGGCGACGACCGCATCGTCGTTGATATCCTCGGCATCGGCATAGACGGGCGCGAGTTCGTGCGCGGCGCCCGACAGGTGCAGCGCGTGAATGCCGCCCGCGGCGCGCAGCGGCAGCGCGTCGGCGAGCGGGGCACCCTGCCAGCCGGCAATCCGGCGCGCGAATTCGCTGGCGGGCTTGTCGAGCAAGGATCCCAGCGCAGCGACGACGCGCGCGGTGACCCGCGCATCATTATGGCGGCAATAGGCGACCTGGTTGGCAAAGGCGGTGCGGACGGCCCGGGGGCCGGTTTCGGCCATGTCAACGAACTGGTAGCGCTCGCTCATTGCCCTTTTTCCTCCCGCCGCTTATGGGCGCGCAAGCTTATGCCCGAACCGATCATCTTTGCCATCCCGAAAGGGCGCATCCTCGACGAAGCGCTGCCCCTGCTTGCGTGCGTCGGGATAGAACCTTCGGACGAGTTTTTCGACAAGAAAAGCAGGGCGTTAGTTTTTGGGACAAACCAGCCGCATATCTCGCTGATCCGCGTGCGCGCGTTCGACGTCGCGACCTTCGTCGCACATGGCGCCGCGCAGCTCGGCATCGTCGGCTCCGACGTCGTCGACGAGTTCGACTATTCGGAGCTTTACGCACCCGTCGACCTTGGCATCGGCCATTGCCGCCTGTCGCTCGCGGGTCCCGAGGGCAGCGCGCCGCCGGGCGCCAACGAACTCGGGGGCGAAAGCCATATCCGCGTCGCGACCAAATATCCCGCGACGACGCGCCGCTGGTTCGAGGCGCAGGGCATCCAGGCCGAATGCATCAAGCTCAATGGCGCGATGGAGATTGCGCCGAAGCTCGGGCTGGCCTCGCATATCGTCGACCTTGTCTCGACCGGTCGCACGCTCGTCGAAAATGCGCTCGCCGAACAGACGGTCATCAGCGAGGTTTCGGCGCGGCTGATCGTCAACCGCGCAGCGTTCAAGCTGCGCTCGGCCGAGGTGCCGGCACTCGTGGAGAAATTCCGCCAGGCGGTCGGCGATGCGGCGGCTTGACGCTTCCGACCCTGGCTTCGCGGCCGAGTTCGACGCGCTGGTCAATGATCGGCGCGAGAGCGCGTCCGACGTGTCGGCCGACGTCGCGGCGATTATCGCGCGGGTGAAGGCCGAGGGCGATGCGGCGCTTGCCGACTATACTGCCAAATTCGACCGCTTCGACCTCGATGCGAGCGGGTGGAGCATTTCGAAGGCCGAATGCGCTGCGGCTTATCAGGCGCTCGCGCCCGAACTGCGCGACGCGCTGAACCTCGCCGCCGATCGCATTCGCGCCTATCATGCCGCGCAGCTTCCGGAAGATCGCGATTATCGCGATGCCACCGGCGCCCGGCTTGGTGCGCGCTGGCGCGGCGTCGATGCCGCAGGCGTCTATGTGCCCGGCGGGCGCGCCGCTTACCCGTCGTCGGTGCTGATGAACATCATCCCCGCCAAGGTCGCCGGGGTCGGGCGGATAGTGATGATGACCCCGACTCCGGGCGGCGAAACCAATCCGGTCGTGATGGCGGCCGCGCATATCGGCGGGGTCGACGAGATATGGCGCGTCGGCGGCGCGCAGGCGGTTGCCGCGCTCGCCCATGGCACGGACCGCATCGCGCCGGTCGATGTCGTCACCGGCCCCGGCAATGCCTGGGTCGCCGAGGCGAAGCGCCAGCTCTATGGCGTCGTCGGGATCGACATGGTCGCGGGGCCGAGCGAGATCGTCGTCGTCGCCGATGCGAAGAACGAGCCGCATATCATCGCCGCCGACCTGTTGAGTCAGGCCGAGCATGATCCGACGAGCCAGTCGATCCTGTTCACCGACGACGGCGACTTTGCCGATGCCGTTGCGGCGGCCGTGGCGCACGTGATCCCGACGCTCGGCACCGCCGCGACGATGCAGGCGAGTTGGGTCGACAATGGCGCGGTGATCGTCGTGCCGCGCCTCGCCGACGCGATCCCGCTCTGCGATCGGCTCGCGCCCGAACATCTCGAACTCGCGGTCGACGCCGCCGAGGCCGACGAACTTTTCGCCAGAGTGCGTCATGCGGGCTCGGTCTTTCTCGGTCGCCAGACCCCCGAAGCCATCGGCGATTATGTTGCTGGCCCGAACCATGTTCTCCCCACCGGACGCCGTGCGCGCTTTTCGAGCGGGCTGTCGGTCACCGACTTCATGAAGCGCACCAGCTTCCTCGCGCTCGATGAGGCAAGTCTTGCGGCGATCGGCCCCGCAGCTGTCGCGCTCGCCGGTGCCGAGGGGCTTCCCGCCCATGCGCTCAGCGTCCAGAATCGTCTGAAGTAGAAAAGCCATGAACAAACGCTCCCAGTCCCGCTCCGCCGCCCGCCTTGCCGCCGTGCAGGCGCTCTATCAGCACGAGATGGAGGCGACGCCGGTCGCCAAGCTGATCCACGAATTCCACATGCACCGCATCGGCGCGACGATCGAGGATGCCGAATATGCCGACGCCGACACCGCTTTTTTCGACGATATCGTAAAGGGCACTCTCGCACGTTCGGAAGAGATCGACGCGGCGATCGTTGCGCGGCTCGCGAGCGGATGGTCGATGGACCGGCTCGACCGCACGATGAAGGCGATCCTGCGTGCCGGCGTCTATGAACTCATCGCGCGCGGCGACGTGCCGGTCGGCGCGGTGGTGAGCGAATATGTCGATGTCGCGAAGGCGTTCTTCGACGCGCGCGAGGCGGGCTTCGCAAACGGTCTGCTCGACGCGATCGGCAAGGATGTGCGGGGAACCAGCGCGTAAGATATCCGTTCGCATCGAGCGAAGTCGGGATGCCCCTCGGCTTGGCGCTATCTCGTTGGGTGTCTCGACTTCGCTCGACACGAGCGGAATCGGGGCGCTTCGATTGGTGAGAGAGTAGCATGAGCGAAGCCGATTTCATCGCCCGCCTGCGTACCATAGCGACCGATCCCGCCGCGCGGGGCCTTGCCGACGATGTCGCGGTGCTGGGCGATCTTGTCCTCACGCACGATATGATCGTCGAGGGCGTCCACTTCCTTCCCGACGAGCGGCCGCAGGACGTTGCGTGGAAGCTCGTGGCAGTGAATCTTTCCGACCTCGCGGCCAAGGGCGCGGCGCCACTCGGCGTACTCGTCGGCTACAGTCTGACCGGAGACGAATATTGGGACGCGGCCTTCATTCGCGGCTTGGGCGAGGTGCTGCGCCGCTATGAAGTGCCGCTGCTCGGCGGCGATACGGTGGGCATTCCCGCGGGCGCGCCGCGAACCTTCGGACTGACCGCGATCGGGAAAGCGCCCGTTACGGGTGCTCCCTCGCGAAGCGGCGCGCGGCCGGGCGACCAGATATGGGTAACGGGCACGATCGGGAATGCCGGGCTCGGTCTTGCAATGCGGCTGGGACAGGAGGAGGGGAATGAAACCTGCCTTGCCGCCTATAACCGGCCAGAACCACAGCTGGCCTTTGGACAGGCGGTGGCAAACCATGTCCATGCGATGATGGATGTCTCCGACGGCCTGTTTATCGACGCGCAGCGGATGGCGGAGGCGAGCGGGTGCGAAATCGGCATCATGCTCGAATCGATTCCCTTGTCGGCGGCGCTGCTTGCGGTGCGGCCCGACGTGCTTGATACGCGGCTCGCGGCGGCGAGCGCCGGCGATGATTACCAGCTTTTGTTTGCCGCCGATCCCGGCGTGGCCGGGGCGATCCGTGAAATCGCCGCGCAGCTGAATGTGTCGGTGACCACCCTCGGTCATGCCGGGGTGGGCGAAGGAATCATGCTCACCCACCGTGCGCAGCGCATCGCGTTGCCCGGGCATCTCGGTTTCATGCACTGAGCCGAAGGCACGGGAAACAGCCGAATAAGCGGGGTTGCGCGCCGCTTTCTTTCTTCCCATAAATCGGCGTCCAAATTTGGGGCGGTCGCATCAGGGGAGAGAGCGAACCGGCATCAACAAGTCGGACGTGCTCGACTGCTATCTTCTGCGTCGCCCTTCTCATGGGGAAGGAAGCAACACGCATGAATCCGGTTTTGATCGCGATAGCGTGCGGCCTTTTGGCTGTGCTCTATGGATTCATTACCTCGCGGCAGGTGCTCAGCGCATCGGCGGGTAATGAGAAGATGCAGGAAATCGCCGGCGCCATCCAGGAAGGCGCCAAGGCCTATCTGGGCCGCCAATATCGCACCATCGCCATCGTCGGCGTCGCCGTCGCCATTCTGGTCGGGGTCTTCCTCGGTCCGATCTCGGCGACCGGCTTCGTCATCGGCGCCGTCCTGTCGGGCGTCGCCGGCTTCGTCGGCATGAACATCTCGGTGAAAGCCAATGTCCGCACGGCGGCGGCGGCGCAGACCGGGCTTCAGGCGGGTCTCACCATGGCGTTCCGCGCCGGCGCGATCACCGGCATGCTGGTGGCGGGCCTCGCGTTGCTCGCGATCTCGGTCTTCTTCTGGTATTTGACCGGCCCCGGCGGCTACACCGTCGGCGGCGAGGATCGCACCGTCGTCGACGCGCTGGTCGCGCTGGCCTTCGGCGCCTCGCTGATCTCGATCTTCGCGCGTCTCGGCGGCGGCATCTTCACCAAGGCCGCCGACGTCGGCGCCGACCTGGTCGGCAAGGTCGAGGCCGGAATTCCTGAAGACGATCCGCGCAACCCCGCGGTGATCGCCGATAACGTCGGTGACAATGTCGGCGACTGCGCGGGTATGGCGGCCGACCTGTTCGAAACCTATGTCGTCACCGTCGGCGCCACGATGGTGCTGATCGCATTGCTGCTCAAGAGCGCCGGTGACATGCTGGTGCCGCTGATGACGCTCCCGCTGCTGATGGGCGGCGTGTGCATCATCACCTCGATCATAGGTACCTATTTCGTCCGCCTCGGTTCGTCGACCAATGTCATGGGCGCGATGTACAAGGGCTTCCTCGTCACCGCGATCCTGTCGATCCCGGCAATCTGGTTCTCGACCAGCTATGCGCTGGGCGGCGACATGAACACCAACATCACGGGCACCGACTTCAACGGCAGCGATCTTTTCTATTGCTCGCTGCTCGGTCTCGTCATCACCGGGCTGATCATCTGGATCACCGAATATTATACCGGTACCAACTATCGTCCGGTACGCAGCATCGCCAAGGCCTCCGAAACCGGCCACGGCACCAATGTGATCCAGGGTCTCGCCATCAGCCTTGAATCGACCGCGCTGCCGACGCTCGTCATCTGCGTCGGGATCATCGTCGCCTATCAGGTCGCGGGCATCATCGGCATCGCCTTCGGCGCCACCGCGATGCTTGCGCTCGCGGGCATGGTCGTTGCGCTCGACGCCTATGGCCCGGTCACCGACAATGCCGGCGGTATTGCCGAAATGGCGGGCCTCGACGATTCGGTCCGTGAAAAGACCGACCTGCTCGACGCCGTGGGCAACACGACCAAGGCGGTGACCAAGGGCTATGCCATCGGTTCGGCGGGTCTTGCGGCGCTGGTGCTGTTCGGCACCTATACCGCCGACATCGCCGAATATTCGGCAAAGCTCGGCATCGACGCGCCGCTGACCTTCTCGCTCTCGTCGCCCTATGTCATCGTCGGGCTGCTGCTCGGCGCGCTCCTGCCGTATCTGTTCGGTGCGATGGGCATGACTGCGGTCGGTCGCGCGGCGGGCGACGTGGTGAAGGACGTTCGCGACCAGTTCGCGAACAACAAGGGCATCATGGACGGCACCAGCCGCCCCGACTATGCCCGCACCGTCGACCTCGTCACCAAGGCGGCGATCAAGGAAATGGTGATCCCGTCGCTGCTTCCGGTGCTCGCGCCGATCGTGGTTTACTTTGTGATCCGCAGCGTTGCTGGCCCTGCCGAAGCGCTCGAGGCGCTCGGCGCGCTGCTGCTCGGCGTGATCGTCGGCGGGCTGTTCGTCGCGATCTCGATGACCTCGGGCGGCGGCGCTTGGGACAACGCCAAGAAGTATATCGAGGACGGCAACCACGGCGGCAAGGGCAGCGAAGCCCACAAGGCGGCCGTCACCGGCGACACCGTCGGCGATCCGTACAAGGATACTGCGGGCCCCGCCGTGAATCCGATGATCAAGATCACCAACATCGTGGCGATCCTGCTCCTCGCGGCGCTGGCGCACGGCGCGGCCTAGGCCGCGTCGCCCTCGCGGGCAAAGAGAAGCCCCGCCGGAGCGATCCGGCGGGGCTTTTTCTGTCGGGCGCGTGACTTTAGCGCTGCGCTTTCATCTGCTGCGCATAGCCCGCCTGCACCATCGCGCTCATCCGGTCGAACAGCGCGTCGGGATCGCTGCGGCGCAGGTCGGCGATCGCTGCCTCGACGCCTTCCGCTACCACCAGTTCGCGCGTGCCGGCGTCGACCGCCGCGAGCATCTGCGCGGCGGCGTCGTCGGGCGAGAGGCCGTTGTCGATCGCGGCGTCGCTCTCCCCGCGCACGCTGCCATCGGCGTTGAGCGCGTTGCGGCTGACGTTGGTGCGTACTGATCCGGGCGCTACCACGAGAACTTTCAGGCCCAGATGCTCATTCTCCGCCCGCACCGCATCATGATAACCGATGACGCCGTGTTTTGCGGCCGAATAGGCACTGCGCAGCGGTACGCCGGCGATGCCCGCGACGCTCGATATCGCGATGATCTGTCCGCCGCCCGCGCCGATCATGCGCGGCAGCAATTGCTGCGTGAGCGCGATCGGCGCGAGCAGGTCTACGCCGATAATCTGCTGGTAGACCGCGAAACCGGTTTCGACCGCGAGGCTTCGCTGCGAGATACCGGCGTTGTTGACGAGCCCGTCGACGCGACCCTGCCAGCCCCACGCCTGCCCGGCGATGGCGGGGAGGGCGTCATAGTCGGTCGCCTCGAACGGCAGGACCAGCGTTTCGGTGGTGCAATCGGCGGCGACGGCCTCAAGCGCCGCGACGTTGCGCCCCGACAGGATCAGCTTTGCACCGCGCGCGCCAAGCGCGCGCGCCAGCGCTGCGCCGATGCCCGAAGACGCCCCCGTGACCCACCAGACTTGATCCTTCATACCCGCTCCCTATCTGTCGTTTCGTTTCAACCTGAAACGGGTGTGAGGAGCCGTCAAGGTGCCGACCGACGCATTTCCGTGCGGGGCTGGCAATTTTGTTGCGAATCTGTTATAATAAATATCAACACGCCGACACTGTGCCTCTTCCCGCCGCCGGGCTGGGGCATCCTTGGCGTTTCCGATGGAGCCCATCCCTTGTCACTCTGATTGGCTAGCGCCGCCCTACCAGCCCGATCCCCCTCCCGCTGAGGGCCGGATATACCGCTGTTCACGCGCTTTCCCGTCCACCGACAAGGCCAATGAAAGGAACTTGAATGTCCGCAAGCACGCCCGTCTTCGAAGTCGGTGACTATGTCGTTTATCCCAAACATGGCGTGGGGCGCGTCATCGAGCTGCAAAAGTCCGAAATCGCCGGCATGCAGCTGGAACTCTATGTCCTCCGCTTCGAAAAGGAAAAGATGACGCTGCGCGTTCCGACCAACAAGGCCGCAAGCTGTCGTCGGACAAGACGCTGAAGGAAGCGCTGCAGGTCCTGACCACCAAGCCGAAGGTCAAGCGCACCATGTGGTCGCGCCGCGCGCAGGAATATGAAGCGAAGATCAATTCGGGCGACCTCGTGTCGATCGCCGAAGTGACCCGCGACCTGTTCCGCGCCGACGACCAGCCCGAACAGAGCTATTCGGAGCGTCAGATCTTCGAAGCGGCATCGAGCCGTCTCGCGCGCGAACTCGCCGCGATGGAAGAAAGCGACGAAAAGACCGCGCAGGCGAAGATCCTCCAGATCCTCAACGAGCATGCGCCGCTTTACTACGCCGAAAAGGTTTGATCGCGTCCACTGCGATGAAGGAAAGGGCGGTCTGGTAGGGCCGCCCTTTTTCGTTGCCCGCCAAATCGTTCGTTATGCCGGACTCGATCCGGCATCCATATCGGCGCCGAGATCATGGACCCCGGATCAAGTCGAACGAGCCACGTGTCTCGTTCGGGGGTGACGCAGGATAGCGAGCGTCAGGGGTAAGTGGCGCCGACGAAATAGAGCCCGTCGGGCGGCGCGTTCAGACCGAGCGCGTTGCGGTCGGCGGCATCGAGCGCGGCCTTCAGGTCGCGCGCCGACCATTTCCCGTAGCCGACCAGCGCGAGGCAGCCGACCATCGAGCGCACCTGATGGTGGAGGAAGCTGCGCGCCGCGGCCTCGACAATGATCTCTTCGCCGTGACGGCTGATGCTGAGCTTGTCGAGCGTCTTCACCGGGCTTTGCGACTGGCAATGCGCCGAGCGGAAGGTGGTGAAGTCGTGAAGACCGATCAGCTGCTGCGCCGCTTCGTGCATCGCCCCCGCATCGAGCGGCCGCGCGACCTGCCACGACAATCCCTTGTCCCAGGTCAGCGGCGCGCGGCGGTTGACGATGCGATATTCATAAGCCCGGCCGATGCAGGCGAAGCGCGCGTGCCAGTCGTCGGGAACGATCTCGCATCCGACGATCGCGACCGGGGCAGGGCGGAGCTGCGCATTGAGCGCCTCGGTCAGCTTGAAGGGCGTGAGCGGCTTTTCGATGTCGACATGCGCGCGCATCGCTATGGCATGGACGCCGGCATCGGTGCGTCCGGCGCTGAACACCTGCGCATTCTCGGCGGTGAAGCGGTGAATCGCTTCCTCGATCACCTGCTGGACGCTGGGGCCGTGCGCCTGTCGCTGCCAGCCCATATAGGGGCGACCGTCGAATTCGATCGTAAGTGCGAAGCGGGTCATGCTGATATCGTCCTGAAATTCGTCATGCCGGACTTGATCCGGCATCCATGTGGCTTGGCGCAGCTATGGACCCCGGATCAAGTCCGGGGTGACGAAAAGGCAAGGTGGATTGTCATGCGAGGCGCGTGCCTGCCGGGATCGGGCGACCCCGGAGCAGTTCGGCGGCGTCCATGGCGGGCTTGCCGGCGCGCTGAACGCGTGTCGCGCGGATCGCCCCGGGATTGCAGGCAATGGTCAGCGCATCGTCGAGCGTGATGCCGGGTGCGGCACTCGCGACCGTATCGGCCGGGTGGACGACTTCGGCTGCCAATATCTTGTATCGTTCGCCTTCCAGTTCGAAGAAGGCGCCCGGCACCGGGTTGAATGCGCGCACCTGCCGCTCGACCTGCACCGCGCTGGTCAGGAAATCGAGCCGTGCCTCGCTCTTGTCGATCTTTGCGGCATAGGTGACGCCTTCGTCAGGCTGCGGCGTTGGCGGGAAGGCGTGGAGGTCGCTCAGCACGCGCCGCATCATCAGCGCGCCCATTTCGGCGAGTTCGTGGGTCAGCACGCCCGCGCTCTTGCGCGCGGCGGGCGTCGTCTCGATCAGCCGCATCGCGCCGGTGTCGAGGCCGATATCCATCTGCATGATCGTCACGCCCGTCTCTGCATCGCCTGCAAGAATCGCGCGCTGTACCGGCGCGGCGCCGCGCCAGCGCGGCAGGATCGAGCCATGGACGTTGAGGCAGCCTTCGCGCGGCGCATCGAGGATCGCCTGCGGCAGGATCAGGCCATAGGCCGCCACCACTGCGACATCGAGATCGAGCGCCGCGAACTCGGCCTGCGCCTCTTCGGTCTTGAGGCTCTTCGGCGTGCGGACGGGCAGGCCATGTTCTTCGGCCCAGATCTGCACCGGGCTTTTCTGCAATTTCTTGCCGCGCTGCGCGGGGCGCGGCGGCTGGCTATAGACGGCCACGATATCGTGGCCCGCCGCGTGGAGCGCGGCGAGCGTCGGCACCGCAAAGGGCGGCGTTCCCATGAAGGCGATGCGCATTGTCATTTCTCGCGCGCCGCTTAAGACCATCCGTCATGGCATCGCAAGAGATTGAAGCGCTCGTCCAGCAACTCGCCCGCCTGCCGGGCCTCGGCCCGCGCTCGGCGCGGCGCGCGGTGCTGCACCTGATGAAGAAGCGCGAGAGCGCATTCGCGCCGTTGCTCGCGGCGCTGCAGAGCGTGTCCGAACGGCTCGTGACCTGTGGCGTTTGCGGCAATGTCGACACGCAGGATCCGTGCGCGATCTGTTCCGATCCGCGCCGCGATGCACGCAGCCTGTGTGTCGTCGAGGAGGTGTCCGACCTGTGGGCGCTCGACAAATCGCGGCTTTTCCCGGGCAAATATCATGTGCTCGGCGGGCGGCTCTCGGCGCTGGAAGGCGTGCGGCCGCAGGACCTCAGCATCGATGCGCTCGTCGCGCGCGTCGCGGCGGGCGGCATCGACGAGGTCGTCCTCGCCATGAACGCGACGCTGGAAGGGCAGACGACGGCGCATTATCTCGCCGAGCGGCTCGAGGGCTATCCGGTCCGGCTGACGCAGCTCGCGCATGGACTGCCCGTCGGCGGCGAGCTCGATTATCTCGATGAGGGGACACTGGCGCAGGCGCTGCGAGCGCGGCGGCCGGTGGGGTAAATGAAGATCGCGAGGCAAATCTGGATTTTGGCGCGCGGTTGGACGGATGGGGTCTTGCGTGATTCCGCTTCACGCGTCGAATTGACGTTACTCCCCGGGATGCTGCCATTTCTTCCGTTGGCACTCATTGACCATCGATTTCCGCGGGCATGGATCTTCGCTGCGGTTTGGTTTGTGGCGTGGACGATCTTCGTCTCTTGGCGTTATCTGCGTTATCTCAAAGAGATATCTATCAAGGGCGATCGCCATTTCGACCGTGTTGGCAAATATGATCTCCCATCCGAATATGCCGATAGCGAAAGCGCGACAGCGGCGAGGCAGCGGCGCAAACGGTAGGTTAGCCCCCTTGACCCAAAGCCCCTCCGACCATACCTGCACCCCATGGCCATCCTACCCATCATAGAGACCCCCGATCCGCGGCTGCGCGTCATTTCGAAGCCCGTCGGGACGTTCGACGCAGAGCTCAAGACGCTGGTCGCCGACATGTTCGAGACGATGTACGACGCCCCCGGCATCGGGCTGGCGGCGATCCAGGTCGGCGTGGCGAAGCGCATCCTCGTCATCGACCTGCAGGAACCCGATCCCGACGATGAAGAGGGCAAGAAGGTGATCCGCGAGCCGCGCGTCTTCATCAATCCCGTCTTCTCCGACGAGAGCGAGGAGCATAGCGTCTATCAGGAGGGCTGCCTGTCGGTCCCCGAGCAATATGCCGATGTGACGCGCCCGGCCGAGGTGACGGTCGACTGGCAGGACGAGGACGGCAAGCATCATCAGGAGCGCATGACCGGGCTGATGGCGACGTGCATCCAGCACGAGCACGACCATCTGGAAGGCATCCTCTTCATCGACCATCTGTCGCGGCTGAAGCGCGAGATGGTGCTGAAGAAGCTCGCGAAGCTCCGCAAGGCGGCCTGACCGGCACTTGACCGACAAAAAGAAACCCCGGCTTTCACCGGGGTTTCTTTTTGTCTGCGATATCGCTTCGGCAGTTAGCCCGCCTTGGCGACCCCCACCATCGCGGGGCGCAGCAGCCGATCCTTCATCATATAGCCCGCCTGCATCTCCTGCACGATCGTGCCGGGGGTCTTGTCGCTCGGGATTTCGAGCATTGCCTGATGCTGGTTCGGATCGAGCGGCAGGCCGATCGCCGCGATGCGCGTGATGCCGTTGCGCTCGAACACGCTCAGGAGCTCGCGCTCGGTCGCCTCGAGGCCGGTGATCAGCGGCTTGATGCCTTCGTCGGCGCGCTGCTCGTCGCTGAGCGCGGCGAGCGCGCGGCCGAGATTGTCGGCGACCGACAGGATATCGCGCGCGAATCTGGTCGACGCATAGGCGTGCGCGTCCGCGATTTCCTTGTCCTTGCGGCGCGTCACATTCTGCACCTCGGCGCGCGCATAGAGCAGGTCCTGCTGGAGCGCGGCGACCTGTTCGGCGAGCTGCGCCAGCTCTTCATTCGCGCCGTCGGCAGGCATTGCAGCTTCGGCGGTTTCAACTTCGGGGTTCGCGCCGTCGTCGACCGGCGTGTCGTTTTCAATGTTCGTCATAAACCTATCGTATCAGTCTGGAGAGCGATTGTGCGGTGAAATCCACCATGGGAACGATGCGGGCATAGTTCAAGCGCGTCGGGCCGATCACCCCGACCACGCCGACGACGCGCCCGTCCGATCCGCGATAGGGCGCCGCTATCACGGAAGAGCCCGAAAGCGAGAATAATTTATTCTCCGACCCGATGAAAATGCGGGTTGCGCTGCCCTCGCGGGCACTGTCGAGCAACCCTGCGATTTCCTGCTTCGTCTCGAGTTCGTCGAGCAACTGGCGGACACGGTCGAGGTCGCCGACCGCGCTCTCGTCGAGCAGATTCGCCTGGCCGCGCACGATCAGTACCGGCCGGTCGGCGCCGTCGGACGACCAGACCGCAAGGCCGCGCGAGACGAGATCTTGCGCGGCGCGGTCGATCGCGATCCGTTCGGCCTCGATCTCGCGCCGCACGCGCGCCATCGCTTCGGTCAGCGTCAGCCCCGAAAGCGTCGCCGAGATATAGTTGCCCGCCTCGACCAGCGCCGACGGGTTGAGCCCCGGCGGGATATCGATCACGCGGTTCTCGACCGTCCCGTCGCCGGCGACGAGCACGACGAGCGACTGGTTTGCCGACAAGGGCACGAAGGCGAGCTGTCTGAGCACGCGCTCATGCTTGGGTACAAGGACGAGGCCCGCGCAGGCCGACAGGCCCGACAACGCCGATGTCGCCTGCGCGAGCGCGCTTTCGATCGGACCGGCTTCGGACAGGCTCGCCTCGATTTGCGCGCGGTCCTCCGCGCTCGGCTCGGCGACCTGCATCATCCCGTCGACGAAGAGGCGCAGACCCTGCTCGGTCGGCAGCCGCCCCGCGCTGGTGTGCGGGCTGGCGAGGAGGCCGAATTCCTCGAGATCCTGCATCACGTTGCGGATCGACGCGGGCGACAGGTTGAGCGTCGCGAGCTTCGACAAGGTCCGCGAGCCGACGGGCTGGCCGGTCTCGAGATAGGCATCGACCACCAGACGGAACACGTCGCGTGCGCGCGTCGTCAATTCGGTGATCGGGGGCGTGGCCATGGGGGAGATTTAGGGACGGCGCGGGGCGAGCGCAACGCCGATCCCGAAGAGGTGGCGACATCGCGGATGCGGCGCTGACCATCGACAGGTATCCGATCGGGGCCGGGTGCGTCTCGCGGACTGCATGAGGAAAGCTTTGGTTGATATTTCAAAGTTTTGGTTGGGAAATTTCCCCGACAGGCACCGAAAACCGCGACGAATATGGTTTCATCCGAAAACATGTTGACCATGATCGGGGAGCCCAATAGCCTCGCTCTTCAAAGTCTTGAATCGCTGCATCCTTTCGACAAAATCCGGATGGGGATCAGATATGACGTGGGCCCGGGGTTTTCGCATCGTCGCCATGTTCGCGATCCTCGGCAGCTGTGGCGGGGGAGCGGTCGTGAGTCAGTCGGAAACCGGAAAGTCCGCGCCGGACAAGGCCATCATGCAGGTCGCCGCCGCACCCGCGCAAGCCAGTGCGCCGCTCTTCTGGGCCGATGCCCGCCAGCTTCGCATAATTTGCCTCGTCAATACGCCGCGCGGCGTCGACGCGGGTGAACTTCACGACGGGGTCTGCGATCAGGCGCGCACCGCCATCGCGCGCGTGGCACCGGTGCCGGTTTCGATCGCCCGCCTTGGCGATCCCGAGATACTGAAGCCCGACACGATCACGATGCTCGTCCATGTCGCGATCACCGGGAGCGGCACCGACCGCCTGGCCGCGCTGACGGTCCGGCCCTTCCGCAACGCCCCGAACAATGGCGGCCAGCTGTTCGGCGTGGCGCCGCGCGCCGTCCGGGCAGGCGCGAGCGATCGCGCGGCGCTCGCTGCGATCGCGCCCGAACTGGAGGCCGCGCTGGCCGACTCGCTGCCGTGGAAACCGAAAACCGGCCGGTAGACGCGCGGCGTGAATGGAGATCAACCGCCCGGGTAGGGGCATGATGAAGCAGCAGGAGAGGGCAGAGATGGACATATTTCGTACCGGGGAATTCGACGAGGATCATGCGGGCGGCGGGGGCCGCGGGCCCGAAGTCATGGTCGACGAAGTGGCGTCGGGGGTCGAACTCTCGCCCGAATCGGCGTCCGTCGACGGCATGACGGGAACCGCTCCCAACGGCAAAACCTATTGGACACCCGCCCAGATCGCGCAATATCTCAACCGTTCGGGCGCGAGCTGGACGGGCGGTCCGGATCCGGCGCCGCAGCGCGATGCCAATCTGCAGGAAATCACCTTCGGGTTTCACCTCGACCAGCAGAGCCTTGAAGACAACGGCTATGTCTATGAATTCGGCGGGAACTATTACGGTCTCTCCGAATATTTCAACTTCGCCGCTTTTTCGAGTGCGCAAATGGCCGCAGCGCGGCAGGCGATGCAATATTGGGACGACGTGGCCGCGGTGTCCTTCCGCGAAACCACTTCGGACGAGGCCGACGTCAATTTCGGCAACCTGGCGAGCGCCCCGGACACGCAGGCCTATGCGCGCCTGCCGCTGGGCACCTTGTCCAGCAATGCCCATGTCAACGAGCAGGTCCAGCAGATCGCCGGCGACGTCTGGGTGTCGGCCAGCCAGGCGAGCAATTTTCAGCTGACGCCGGGCGGCTACGGCCTGAACACGCTGGTCCACGAAATCGGCCACGCGATCGGTCTTTCGCACCCGGGCAATTATAATTTCGGCCCGGGCTTCCAGGTCAACTATGCCAATGGCGCGGAATATTATCAGGACGCGCGTAACTATACGATCATGTCCTACTGGAATCCGCGCGACATCGGTGCGCGCGACTTCAACTTCAACGTGATGGGGATCGCCTATGGCTCGACACCGATGGTGCACGACATTCTGGCCATCCAGCGACTTTATGGCGCCGATATGACGACCCGGACCGGTGACACGGTCTACGGCTTCAACAGCACCGCCGGGCGTGACGCTTTCGACTTTACGATCAATACCGCGCCGACCGTCGCGATCTGGGATGCCGGCGGCAACGACACGCTCGACGCATCGGGCTACAACACCAATCAGATCATCGACCTGAATCCGGGCTCGCTGAGCAGCATCGGCGGCGTCACACTCGCAGAGGCACAGGCGCGGCTCAGCTTCGATCAGGTCAACGCCAACCGCGCGGCCATGGGTTATGCGCCGATCGCGCTGGCGACCTATAATGCGAACATGGCCGCGCTGGCCGCCAATCCGCTTCTCGGCAGGCTCACCGACAATGTCGGCATCGCCTATGGCGCGTGGATCGAAAATGCGGTCGGCGGCGGTGGCGACGACGTCCTTGTCGGCAATGCGGTCGCCAACACGCTCGATGGCGGCGCAGGCACCGATACCGCCAGCTATCGCGGCGCGGCGGCGGGGATCGGGCTCTTTATCGGCACGAACTCGGTTACCGGCACCGGCGATGCCGCCGGCGACAAATATATCAGCATCGAGCGGTTCGAAGGCAGCAATCACGCCGATACGCTGATCGGCGGCAACGGCAACGACTGGCTGTCCGGGCTTGGCGGTGACGACACAATCAGTGGCGGCAACGGCAACGATACGCTTTTCGGCGGGGCGGGAGTCGATACGCTGACCGGCGGCAATGGCAATGACACGCTGGACGGCGGCGAGGGCGACGACTCGCTCGACGGCGGTAATGGCGATGATACGCTGAGCGGCGGTGCCGGCAACGACAGCCTCTCTGGCGGCAACGGCAACGACACGCTGGGCGGAGGCGCCGGCAACGACAGTCTCGCTGGCGGTAACGGCGACGACAGCTTCACTGGCGGTGCCGGGAACGACGTGATCGACGGCGGGAACGGGAACGACACGGCAATTTATGCCGGCGCGCGCTCATCCTATCAGATCACCTTCAACGCCGGGGTTATCACCATCGTCGATCTCGACGCGGCGGCGGATGGCGACGACGGCACCGACACGTTGCGGGGTGTCGAGACGATCAGCTTCGCCAATGGCGAAACCTACAGCGTGGGGAAGAAGGGGATCATCCCGTCGGCATCCGCCACATCGGCCAGCGTCACGGACCTGCAACTCCTTCGCATGACGCAGGACATGGCATCTTTCGGCGCGGCGGGTGCCGGCGAAGGGCTGGCGCTCAGAAATGGCGATTATGGCTATCGGTACGATTTCGCCGCTTAGATATCCGGCATAGGTATCGGGGCGCCCGGAACGGCGACGTTCCGGGCGTTCTGCCTGTCCGGCGGGAGAGATTCATGACGACATGCCCGCTCGACCGGGACGATCCGCTCGACGATTTCGACCGCCGCGATATCGCGCTGCTCGACCGGTCGCATCGCGTCTATACCACGGGAAAGGGCCCCGCCGTGATCGTGATGACCGAAATGCCCGGCATCAGCCCGCATGTCGCGCGCTTCGCGCGCTGGGTTCGCGACGCGGGCTTCACCGTCTATATGCCGCATATATTCGGGAAAGACGGCGCGGTGCCGCGTATGCCCGGGGCACTGTTCACGATGATAGGCGGCTGCATCAGTCGCCAGTTTCGCGCCTTTCAGGCGAATGAAAGTTCGCCGGCGACGAAATGGCTGCGTGCGCTTGCGGCACGCGCGCACGAGGAATGTGGCGGCAAGGGTGTCGGTGCGATCGGCATGTGCTTCACCGGCAATTTTGCGCTGTCGATGATGCTCGAGCCCGCCATGCTTGCCCCGGTGCTGGCGCAGCCGTCGCTGCCGCTGAACGACGCGGCGGGGATGCATATCGCGCCCGACGAGCTTGCGGCGGTCAAGGCGCGAATGGAGGCCGAGGATCTGACCGTGCTCGCCTACCGCTTCGCAGGTGACAAATTTTGCAAGGCGGCGCGCTTCGCGGCCTATGAGAACGCGCTCGGCGATCGCTTCATCGGCAAGGTGCTACCCGATAGCGCAGCGAACCCCGACAGCCCGATGAAGAACCCGCACAGCGTCGTGACCATCCACCTGATCGACGAGGCGGGGCAACCGACCGCGCAGGCGCGCGACGAAATCCTCGATTTCTTCAAGATGCGGTTGAGCGATTGAAGGCAGCCGCCTAAGGGCCACCGCAATCAATATTTGAAAGGATTGTTTATGCGCCCTTCAGGCCGCGCACCCGACCAGATGCGCCCCATCGCCATCGAAACCGAATTCACCATCCATGCCGAGGGCAGCGTCCTCGTCAGCTTTGGCAACACCAGGGTGCTGGTGACCGCCAGCGTCGACGAAAAGGTGCCGTCGTGGATGCGCGGCAAGGGCGCGGGCTGGGTCACGGCCGAATATGGGATGCTGCCCCGCGCGACGCACACACGCGGCAGCCGCGAAGCGGCGAAGGGCAAGCAGTCGGGCCGCACACAGGAAATCCAGCGGCTTATCGGCCGCAGTTTGCGCGCGGTCGTCGACATGAAGAAGCTCGGCGAGCGCCAGATCATCATCGACTGCGACGTGATCCAGGCCGACGGCGGCACGCGCACGGCGTCGATTTCGGGCGCGTGGGTCGCGCTGCGGATCGCGGTGGACAAGCTGCTCGCGGCCAAGACGATCGCCGAGGATCCGATCGAGGACAAGGTCGGTGCGATCTCGTGCGGTATCTATCAGGGCACGCCGGTGCTCGATCTCGACTATGACGAGGATTCGACGGCCGAGGCCGACGGCAATTTTGTGCTGACCGGCAAGGGCAGGATCGTCGAAGTGCAGGCGAGCGCCGAAGGCGCGACCTATGACGAGGAAGGCCTGCTGCGCCTGCTCCGCCTCGCGCGCATCGGCTGCGGCGAGATTTTCGCGGCGCAAGATGTGGCGACGGGAAGGGCGGCGGGGCGCTGAGATGACCCGCAAGCTCGCCCCCGGCAAGCTCGTCATTGCCAGCCATAATGCGGGCAAGGTGCGCGAAATTCGCGCACTGCTCGAACCATATGGGATCGAGGCGGTATCGGCGGGCGACCTCGGGCTTCCCGAGCCGGAGGAAACCGGCAAGACGTTCCGCGAGAATGCGCTGCTGAAGGCTCATGCCAGCGCATCGGCGGCGGGACTCCCTGCGCTCGCCGACGATAGCGGGCTCGAAGTCGCCGCGCTTTCGGGCCGTCCCGGCGTCTACACCGCCGACTGGGCCGAGCGGCAGTGGTTCGAGGGCAATCCGGGGCGCGACTGGTACATGGCGATGGGCAAGGTCGAGGGACTGCTCGCCGAGCAGGGGGCGGACGTCGACCGCAGCGCCTGCTTCGTTTGCACGCTGGCGCTCGCGTGGCCCGACGGTCATGCCGAGGTCTTCGAGGGGCGCGCCGAGGGGAGTCTGACCTGGCCGCCGCGCGGCAAGCTGGGGTTCGGTTACGATCCGGTATTCGTTCCGACCGGTAACTCTCTGACTTACGCGGAAATCGATCCCGCAGAGAAGCATGCGATCAGCCATCGCGCCGATGCTTTTGCCAAGCTGGTGACGGGCGCGTTCGACCCGCGGTAAATTTTATCCGGGTGATATTGACCTTTATTTTACCCGGATATAAGTGCCGGGCATGACTTGCGACCATGCCACCGTCACCGCCTTTCTGGGCGACATGCAACTTGCCTCGGGAAGCCGCGAGACCGTCACGCGGACGCTTGAGGATCGCTATCCCGCAGACCTGGGAGCGATCCTCGTTTTCGACGATGCCACCGGCCGCCTCGCCGATCTCGACTATTGGGACGCCGCCAAGGCGATGCCCGCACCGTCGGCGGGGCGCCCGCGGCTCGGCGTGAAGGCGCGCGAGGTCACCTTGCTGCCGCGCCACTGGGACTGGCTCGCCGCGCAGCCCGGCGGTGCATCGGCGGCGCTGCGGCGGCTGGTCGAGGCCGCGAGCAGAGGGGCGCCCGACGCGAAGCAGCGCCGCGACGCGGTCTATAATTTCATGAGCCACGCCTGCGGCGACCGCCCGGGCTATGAGGAGGCGCTGCGCGCGCTCTACCGCAATGACGATGCGGGCTTCGCCGGGCTGATCGCCGCATGGCCCGCCGACATCCGGCAGCATATCGCGCGATTGCTGGATGGTGGCTGACATCCACGTCGTAGCCCCTATATCGCCGCGCATGGCCGAACCGCTCGCCCTCTATGTCCATTGGCCGTTTTGCGTGTCGAAATGTCCCTATTGCGACTTCAACAGCCATGTGCGCGAACGCGTCGATCAGACGGTCTGGCGCGACGCGCTGCTCGCCGACTTGCGCCACGAGGCGGCATTGCTGCCGGGGCGCACGGTTGGCTCGATCTTCTTCGGCGGCGGAACGCCGAGCCTGATGCCACCCGCGACGGTCGCGGCGGTTATTGCCGAAGCCGGCGCGCTGTGGGGGCTCGCGAATGGCTGCGAGATCACGCTCGAGGCGAATCCAAACTCGGTGGAAGTCGCCAATTTCGCCGATCTCGCCGCGGCCGGGGTCAATCGCGTTTCGATAGGGATTCAGAGCTTCGATTCGCAAGCGCTTGAATTTCTGGGGCGTGCGCACAGCGCGGACGAGGCGCGGCGCGCGATCGCGACCGCGCAGGAGCATTTCACGCGCGTCAGCTTCGACCTGATCTACGCGCGGCCCGGCCAGTCGCTGGCGGCGTGGGAAAGCGAACTTGCGGGGGGGCTTGCTTTCGGCACCGGCCATCTCTCGCTCTATCAGCTCACCATCGAACCGGGCACGCGTTTTGCGACGCTCGCGGCGAAAGGCGACCTCATCATCCCCGACGGCGATGCCGCCGCCGACCTGTTCGACGCGACGCAGGCGATGACGCGCGCGGCGGGGCTGCCGCGCTACGAGGTGTCGAACCACGCCCGTATCGGAGAGGAGAGCCGGCACAATCTCGCTTACTGGCGTTATGCCGATTATGCCGGCGTCGGCCCGGGCGCGCACGGGCGCCGCACGGGGCAGGCGACCGAGCGGCACAGGAAGCCCGAGAATTTCATCGCGGCGGTGGAACGCAACGGCCATGGGCTCAAGGTCGAAAGCGATCTTCCCGCGCACGAACGGGCGACCGAGGCGATGCTGATGGGGCTGCGGCTGACCGAAGGGATCGATCTGGCGCGGATCGGGACGCGCAGCGGATTGCCGCGTGATGCATTCGTCGACGCGGAGGCGGTGGCGCGGCTCGCGGCGCGGGGACTGATGCGGCAGGACGGCGACCGGCTCGCCGTGACCGACAACGGCATCCTGCTGCTCGACTCGATCCTTTCCGAGGCGGTCCGGACCGGCTAGGTTCGGTCGAAGCGAGGCCGATTTGACCGATATGTTGATCCGCGAATGGGATGCCCATCTGGCGCACGAGAAGCGCCGGTCGGACCATACGCGCCGCGCCTATATCGCGACGGCCGAGCGCTTCAGCGCCTTCCTGTCACAGCATCGCGGCGGCGCGGTCGATGCGCGGATGTTGAAAGCGCTGACGCCGAACGATTTGCGCGCCTATCTCGCCGAACGCCGCGCCGGGGGGCTCGGCAACGCCTCGGCGGCGCGCGAGCTTTCGGCGCTGCGTACCTTCCTGCGCTTCGTCGGCGGATCGAACGGCAGTGTGCCGCAGATGCGCGGGCCGCGCGTCAAGAAAGGCTTGCCGCGGCCCGTCTCCCCGGCCGAGGCGCTGCGGCTTGCGGAGGATGTCGAGAACAATGCCCGCGAGGGCTGGGTCGGCGCGCGCGATTTCGCGCTGCTGCTGTTGCTCTATGGTGCCGGGCTGCGCATCGGCGAAGCCTTGGGGCTGACCGGTGCGGCCCTGCCGCTGGGCGAGACGCTGCGGGTCACCGGCAAGCGCAACAAGACGCGCATCGTGCCGATCCTGCCCGCGGTGGCGAATGCTGTATCGCGCTATGTCGCGGCTTGCCCGTACCCGATTGCAAAGGAAACGCCGCTTTTCCTCGGCGCCCGCGGTGGGCCACTGGCGCCTGGCGTCGTGCGCGCGAGCGTGCGGTCGGCGCGGCGCGCGCTGGGCCTGCCCGAACGCACGACGCCGCACGCGCTGCGGCACAGCTTCGCGACGCACCTGCTCGCGGGCGGTGCCGACTTGCGCAGCCTGCAAGAACTGCTCGGCCACGCGAGTCTGGCCTCGACACAAGTCTATACCGCGGTCGACGCCGCGCATCTGCTCGACATCTATCGCAGCGCGCACCCGCGCGCGTGACGTCTGCTTTGGGGTGGGGAGCAGACGCGCCCTTCTCCAACCTTCGTCATCCCGGGCTTGATCCGGGATCCCGCTTTTTGACGCATCCGCAGGCGTCTGATTTCAAGCGGGACCCCGGATCAAGTCCGGGGTGACGATGTTTGAGGGCGTCCGCAACCGGTCGAAAGCCGCCTTTTCGATACGGCGACAGGCCGGATCATTCGCCCCTTGTCTTCGGCTTCCACGTCACGACGCGGTAGATATAGACCGCGATCAGCGAGCCGATAGCGAACAGCGCCACCGGGCCCACGAACGCGTCGAGATTGGCGAAATTGCCGCCGAACCAGTTGCCCGCACCGGCAAGCGCGGCGATCCAGATCGTCGAGCCGCCGGCGGTCCAGACCAGGAACTTGGCCTGATTCATCCGCACCATGCCCGCGGGCAGCGACACCATCGTGCGCGCGACGGGCATGAAGCGCGCGATGAAGACGATCGCGGGACCATATTTCAGGAAGAAACCGTGCAGTCGCTCGACCTCGGCCCAGTCGAGCGTCAGCCAGCGGCCGTGACGGTCGATGAACGGTTTGAGCCTTTCATAGCCGATCCAGCGGCCGATCGCGTACCAGATCCAGTTGCCCGCGGTTGTCCCGGCGACCGCGACCGCGACAAGCGTCCAGAAATCGAACCGCCCCTGCGCCACTGCAATCCCGCCCAGTCCCATGATCACTTCGGACGGGATCGGCGGAAACACATTTTCGAGGAACATGAGGACGAATATCCCCACATAGCCCCAGCTCTGGATCAGGTTCAGGATGAAGTCGGTCATGCGAAGGAAACGCGCGGGTCCGTCAGCCGATGCGTCGCTTGATCGCGTCCCAGATCATGCCCGCCGTGTCGCTGTTGTTGAAACGGTCGATGGCGACGATGCCGGTGGGGGAGGTGACGTTGATTTCGGTCAGCCATTCGCCGCCGATCACGTCGATGCCGACGAAGACCAGCCCGCGTTCCCTCAGTGCCGGGCCGAGCACGTCGCAGATTTCCTGCTCGCGCGGCGTCAGTCCGGCAGCCTCGGCATAGCCGCCGACCGCGAGATTCGAGCGGAATTCGCCTTCGCCGGGCTTGCGGTTGATCGCGCCCGCGACCTCGCCGTCGACGAGCACGATGCGCTTGTCGCCCTTGCTGACGCTCGGCAGGAATTGCTGGACCATGAAGGGTTCGGGCCAGACCTGCCCGAACAGCTCGACGAGCGCGCCCAGATTGCTGCCGTCGGCGTCGATGCGGAACACCGCCTTGCCGCCATTGCCGTGGAGCGGCTTGATCACGACGGCGCCGTGGCGCGCCTGGAAATCCTTCACCGCGTCCAGCTCACGCGTCACCATCGTCGGCGGCATGAACTCGGGGAAGTCGAGCACGAATACTTTCTCGGGCGCGTTGCGGACCGAGACGGGGTCGTTGACGACGAGCGTCTGACCCGCGAGACGTTCGAGCAGCCATGTGCCGGTGAGATAGCCGAGATCGAAGGGCGGGTCCTGCCGCATCAGCACGACATCGACGTCGCGGCCGAGATCGAGCAGCACTTCGTCGCCGAATTTATAGTGGGCGCCGGCCTCGCGCTGCGCTTCGAGGATGCGATGCGCCTTCGTTGTCAGCCGGCCTGCCTCCCACGTGAGCCCGCGTACGTCATAATGATAGAGCTCGTACCCGCGTTCGAGCGCCTTCAGGATCAACGCAAAACTGCTGTCGCCCCCGATGTTGATACCGTCCATCGGGTCCATTTGTACCGCGGCGCGCAGGGTCATATTTCTTCCTCAGGGTTGCCAGACGTGGACCAGATGGCGCGGCAGACGTCCCGGCGCAAGGAGCATCACGTCGATGCGGATATCGTCGCGCGGACCGGCGAAGCGCGGACGCAGCATTTCGGCGGCGGCGGCGACGCGGCGCAGGCGATATTGGTCGATCGCTAGGTCGAGGTCGGCGGGACGGTCGCGCCATTTGACCTCGATGAAAGCGACCGTCCGCCCGCGCCGCGCGATCAGGTCGACTTCGCCGACCGGAACGCGCAGCCGTTCGCCGATGATTCGCCAGCCGTGGAGGCGCAGCCACCACGCCGCGCGGCGTTCGGCCCTGCGTCCGCGCGCTTCCGCCGCGGCGCGGCTCAAGCCTGTTCCTTGAGCGCGAGCGCGCGGGCATAGACGTCATGGCGGTCGAGGCCGAAGCGTTTGGCGACGGCCTTCGCTGCCTGCGCGACGGGTTTGTCGATCATCGCGTCGCGGATCGCCGCATCGAGCGTTGCATCGTCGGCTTCCTCGACGGCTTCTTCGCCCGGCGGGCCGACGACGACGACGATTTCGCCTTTGGGCGGCGCGTCCTCGTAGCGCGCGGCGAGTTCGGCCAGCGTGCCGGTGACACATTCCTCGTAGAGCTTGCTGATCTCGCGCGCGACTGCCGCTTCGCGGTTGCCGAGGCCGTCGGCGAGCGCGGCGAGCGCGGCGGCGAGGCGCGGCCCGCTTTCATAGAAGACCAGCGTCGCGCGCAGGCCGGCGAATTCGGCGATCGTGTCCGCACGCGCCTTTGCCTTGTTCGGCAGGAAACCCGCAAAGAGGAAGCGGTCGCTCGGCAGACCCGAAAGGGTGATCGCGGCGATTGCGGCGCAGGGGCCGGGCAGGGTCGTGACATGGCGCCCCGCCGTGCGTGCGTCGCGGACGAGCTTGTACCCCGGGTCCGAAATCAGCGGCGTACCGGCGTCCGACACCAAAACGACAACTTCCTGCTCCATGCGCGCAACCAGCGCGGCGCGTGTGCGTTCGTCGCTATGATCATGATAGGGGGTCATCGGCACACGCAATCCCAGATGCGACAGGAGTTTCGCGGTCACGCGCGTATCCTCTGCGGCGATCACGTCGGCGGAGGCGAGCGTTCTGGCCGCGCGTGCGCCGATGTCGCCGAGGTTGCCGATGGGCGTCGCGACGATATAGAGACCGGGCAAGGGAGAATCTGAGATGTTCGAATCTGGCATGACGCCGAAAATGGCAGAAACTGCTGCCCAGCGCCAAGTGAATGCTTCGCCGCGCCGCCGGGCGCTGCGCGGATTGGGCGTCATGGCGATGGCAGGGCTGCTCGCGGCGTGCCAGATGGTGCCGAAGGCGAACGGCCCGGCGACCCCGCCGCCGCCGACCAACCCCGACGACAATGTCGGGCCCGGGCTTCCCACCGACACCGATCGCCACCGGGTCGCGCTGCTGGTGCCGCAGACCGGTGCAAACGCCGACGTCGGCACCGCGATCGCCAATGCGACGACGCTCGCCTTGCTCGACTCGCGCACCGAACGCGTGCGCATCACCACCTATGACACGGCGCTCGGCGCCGCTGCGGCGGCGCGGCAGGCGGTGGCCGACGGCAACAAGCTGATCCTCGGCCCGCTGCTCAGCGAGGACGTCGCTGCGGTCGCGCCGATCGCGCGCGACGCGAAAGTGCCGGTGCTCAGCTTCTCGAACGACAGCGGCGTTGCGGGCAACGGCGTCTTCATCATGGGCTTCGTCCCCGGCCAGTCGGTCGAGCGCGTCGTCGCCTTTTCGCGGGCGAAGGGCCATCAGCGCTTCGGCGCGCTTGTGCCGAAGAATGTCTATGGCGACCGTTCGGCCGCCGCCTTCCGTGCGGCGGTGGCTCAGGCGGGCGGCACGCTCGTTGCGGTCGAAAGCTATGACCGTAGCGCGACCGCGCTCTCGGGCGCCGCGCGGCGGATCGCCAACGCCGGCGCGATGGACGCGGTGCTGATCGCCGACAGCGGCGGCAATGCGATCCGCGCGGTGCCGGTGATCAAGGGAACGGGGAACAAGCAGATCCTCGGCACCGAACTCTGGAACACCGATGCGGCGCTCGGCGGCAATGCCGCGATGCGCGGCGCATGGTTCGCCAGCGTTTCGGACGGGCTTTACGGCCAGCTTGCGACCAAATATCGCACGCGCTTCGGCAAGGCGCCGTACCGGCTTGCGAGCCTCGGCTATGATTCGGTGCTGCTGACCGTGCGTATCGCGCGCGACTGGAAGCCGGGAAGCAATTTCCCGACGAACCGCCTGCTCGCCGCCGACGGATTCGGCGGGATCGACGGCATCTTCCGCTTCAGCAATCGCGGGATCGCCGAACGTGCACTCGAGGTCAGCGAAATCGGCGCCGGCGGCTTCCGCGTCGTCGACCCCGCGCCGACCAAATGGTGAGCCGCGGTTGAGAGTGGCAGACCGGCCACAGTTGGCCGAAAACCGGTATCGGAAAAGCGGGGTGGCCTTTACGGCCGCGCCGCGATCACTATATGACAATCGCGCGTGTTCCGGCGTCGATGCCGCACGCCCGTTTTAAATGTTTCAGGAGATACAGCTATACCACCGCCAATGACCCGTCGCCCGATGGCACCGATGCCGCCCAAGAACGGCCCGCGATACAATGAATTCATCGCCTCCCCGAAAGTCCGCGTGATCGACGAGGAAGGTGAAAATCTGGGCGTGATGCTGACGGCCGAAGCGATCGAGCAGGCGGCCGAGGTCGGGCTCGACCTGGTGGAAGTATCTCCGAACGCCGATCCGCCGGTGTGCAAGTTCCTCGACGTCGGCAAGTTCAAGTACGAGGCGCAGAAAAAGGCGAACCTCGCGCGCAAGAGCCAGAAGACGCAGGAAATCAAAGAGATCAAGATGCGTCCGAACATCGACGATCATGATTTCGACGTGAAGATGAAGAAGGTCTTCGACTTCCTCGAGGAAGGCGACAAGGTCAAGATGACCATGCGCTTCCGCGGCCGCGAGATGAGCCATACGCAGCTCGGCCTCAACGTGCTCCAGCGCGTCGCCGAGATGACCGCCGAGGTCGCGAAGGTCGAGGCGCACCCGCGCACCGAAGGCCGTCAGATGCTGATGGTGCTCGCGCCGAAATAGGTTTTGCCGGCTCAGCCGATGCGAAATTCGAGGGCGGTCGTTCCGGCGGGACGGCCGCCCGCTTCATATCGGCGTTCGATCATCCGGGCCGCGCCGTCCGCCGACAGCAGGACGAGCGTCGAGGCCCGCGTGCCGTAGACGTCGCCGCGCAGAAAGAGCGCGGGGTCATCCTCTGCCATCAGCGTGTCGAGCAGGTCTGCCGGATCGGCGCGGGTTTCCACGGCCGCTTCGAGTGCGAGGCGCAGCCGCTCGGCGCGCGGGCATGGAGCGTCGACGGGTTCGTTGGCGAGTGCGTGGACGCCGGGTTCGAGCGGCATGATCAGCGGAACCGGCCGGTTGGTCAGCAGCTGCGCCGCGGTGCCGCCGACGGCGAAGAGGTTGAACGCGTTGAAGCGCGGCAGGTCCTCGGCGGCAGGCTCGGCAAAGCGTCCTTCGCCGCGCAGCAGATCGGATACGAGCGCGCCGCGCGATTCCTTTGCAGGATCGGGCATCGCACCACGGACGTTGGTGACCACGACGGCACGGCCGCTGGGGCGATGGACGCCAAGCCAGGTTCCGCCCGCCTGCAGATCGCGCCCGGCGACGATGCCGCTGCCATCATCCCATTCGGCGAGCGGCGCGGCGGCGCGCGCGTGGAACTCGTCGCGATTGCCGACGAGGATGAGCGGCCAGTCGGGATGGACGCGATGGGCGAGGGCGACGACGCACATGGGAGGCATATCGGGTCCCCGCGCGCGCTTGCCAAGCCTCTTGACAAAATGCTTGGTTGAATGTTCAATCAACTCATCTTGACGAGGGAGGACGCCGATGGCCGACGAATTCGAGAAGATGGGCGAGACGCTGCGGGCGAAGACCGGCAAGGGGCTCGACGAATGGGTCGCTACCGCGCGCGAGACGGGGATCGCCGGCCATATGGCGCTGGTGAACCGCCTCAAATCCGAACATGGGCTTGGCCACGGCTACGCGAATATGATCGTGCACGCCGCGAACGCCTCTTCGTCGCTGTCGCAGGATGACGACGCGCTGGTCGAAGCGGCGTTCGACGGCGCGAAGGCACATTGGCGGCCGCTGTACGACCGGCTGGTGGCGACGGTCCGGGGATTTGGCGACGACGTCGAACTGGCGCCCAAGAAGGGCTATGTCAGCCTGCGCCGCAAGAAGCAGTTCGCGCTGCTGATGCCGTCGACCAGGGATCGTTTCGACATCGGGCTGGCGCTGAAAGGCGAGGAGCCGGTGGGCAGGCTCGAACTTTCGGGGAGCTGGAATGCGATGGTGTCGCACCGCATCCGCATCGCCGATGCGGCGGAAGCGGACGATGAGGTCGAGAGCCGGCTTCGCGCCGCATATGACCGCGCCGGATAGCGATGAACGCCGTCGACACCCGCCAGCGCATCCTGATGACCGCGATGGAGCTGTTCTGGGAGAAGGGGTATCTCTCGACCTCGGTCAGCGACATTCTCTCGCGCAGCCAGGTGCATTCGGGCAGCCTCTATCACTTCTTTCCGGGCAAGCAGGACGTGCTCGTCGGCGTGCTCGAACTTTATCGCGACGGGATCGACGAGATGCTGCTCGCGCCCAACTGGGACGGCGTCGACGACCCGATCGAGCGTATCTTTGCGTTGCTCGCGGGCTATCGCACCCACCTGATCGTCACCGATTGCACCTATGGCTGCCCGATCGGCAGCCTCGCGCTCGAAATCCACGAACCCGACCCGGTGGTGCGCGACCTGATGGCGGCGAATTTCACCAACTGGTCAACCGCGATCGCGGGTTGTTTCGAGACGGCCGCCGACCGGCTGCCGCCCGGCACCGACCGCAAGGCGCTCGGCGAGTTCGTGCTGACGGTGATGGAGGGCGCGGTGATGCAGGCGCGGACCTATCGCGATATCGGCTATTTCGACCGCAATATCGCTGTATTGCGCGACTATGTCACCATATTGCTGGCGACCGAAAAATCTGGTAATTTCGCCTGATCTTTCGGGAGGGGGAGATGAATATGGCCGAAGCAGTCAAAACGCCGTGGCACATCTGGGTTGTCGGGGCCGTGTCGCTGGTCTGGAACGCCTTTGGCGCGCTCGACTATACCATGACCAAGATGGGCAATGCCGAATATCTGGCAGCCTTCACGCCCGAGCAGCAGGCGTGGTTCGCCAGTTTCCCGATGTGGGCGAATGCCGGCTGGGCGCTCGGCGTCTGGGGATCGCTGCTCGGATCGGTGCTGCTTCTGGTGCGCAGCCGCCATGCGGTGACGGCGTTCCTGATTTCGCTGATCGGGCTCGCAATCAGCTGCATCTACCAGTTCGGCATGCATTATGCCGACCTGATGCGTATGTTCGGCAGCTTTCCGATGATCTTTACCGCGGTCATCTGGGTGATCCTGATCGCGCTCTATCTTTATGCCCGGACGCAGGTGGCGAAGGGCGTGCTGCGGTAGGCATGTCGGCTTCGGGGTGGGAAGCGGTCGTTGCCTTCACCCCACTTCGTCATCCCGGGCTTGACCCGGGATCCCGCTTTTGACGCATCCGCAGGCGCCTGATTTCAAGCGGGACCCCGGATCAAGTCCGGGGTGACGGGATGGGTAGGTCAGCCTTCGGTCGTAAACGGCGGCTAGGCTGGATTGATTTCTGGACCGAGCGCCCAGTCCGCCACATTCCATTGGAAAACCCGACCGGAAGTCTGCTGTACCGCATACCAACCGAGCAGAACGCTGCCGCAAACTTGTTCCCGGCAAAATCCATTCAGTCGAACTACCGTATAACCCTCCGGGTATTCATTTTGGACTGTACCGTCGCACCCAGCTATCTGTGTTTCCCGATACTGTCCCTGCGCCACCACGGCGCTTTTCACCAACTTGCAAACTTCATTCCCGGAAGCTGCCAGTTGCCCGTCTTCCGCCCTGCCACAATTGGCAAGGATCGGCATCAATAGGATTGGTGCAAAAAGAGCCGTCCTGATCACCTGGACCGGATATGACGGAACCGAGATGGCGGCAATCGGTCGGAAGCGGGCTTCTAAACACCAAGGAAGGATACAGGCCTTCCGGCATTAAAACGCTCCGCCAACCAGCTCGCGAGTTCAGAACGAAGCTCCTTTTCCTGCAGAGAGACCGTGGAGGCATAATTGTCCGGCTTCCGCAACGCATCCGCCATGAGCTTGAGGCAAGTCGATGACAACTCCAGCGCCCCATGCGCGTGCATTGGCGTCCATTCGACGCAACACGATGCCAATACCGGCTTGATCAACTCGAAGGCGTCCCAATTGAGAGCTATTCCGGCGCCGATCTCTTCCTCCCAACGGCCTTCGGCAAATTGAACAGTCATTCCGCCAATCAGGCCACGCGTGGAAAACCATTCCAGTTTTAATACCATTTGCCACGATTATCCTAGAGGACCATCGTCCGCAATCGGTCGAATGGGGACGTTCGGCCGGTATCGTTCGGTTGAGCTCCCGTGTGCCCCGTCGTCGTCGACCGTGCGGGTGCCGACCGAGTGTTTGCGCCCGCGATTGACTTCGCGCGGGCTTCGGACGATATCGGCGGCAACGGGCCGGCGCGGACGCCCGTTCAGGCGGGGTTTCCGCCCAAGTTCCGCTCCACCCGCCGCGCTTCGCGGCGTCCGGAGCGTTGAAATGACCACCGACCTTGCCCGTACCCGCCCCTCGGAACTCAGCCTGACGGCGCTGTTCCTGAAATTCCTGCGTTTCGGATTCCTCGCCTTTGGCGGGCCCGTCGCACAGATTGCGATGATCCGGCAGGCGCTCGTCGAGGAGGAACGCTGGATCGACCCCGCACGCTTCAACCGGCTGCTCGCAGTGCTGCAGGTCCTGCCAGGCCCCGAAGCGCACGAGCTTTGCGTTCATCTGGGGATGGTCGCGCGCGGACGGATCGGCGGATTGCTCGCGGGGCTGGGGTTCATGCTGCCGGGGCTGGCGCTGATGCTCGTCGCGGGCTGGCTCTATGTCGGCTGGATCGCAGGCAAGGCGGGGCTGGCCGGCGTGTTGCTCGGCGTGCAGGTCGTAGTGCTCGCGATCATCCTGCGCGCGGTCGTGCGGATCGGCGAACATGTCGTCGAGGACCGGCTGCTCGCGCTGATCGCGGTTGCGAGCCTGCTCGCCACATTGGCGGGAATGCCTTTCTGGATTCCGCTTGTCGCCGGCGGGCTCGTCTATGCGGTGTCGCACCGCCCCGTCGCGACGGCCCTGATCGCGGTTGCCGCGATCGGTGTGGCGGTCGCGATCCATCCGGCGACCGGCCCGGCGGCGGGCGTTCCGGCGACGACGGCCGCTCCCGTAACGCTGGCTGCGCTTTTCGTTGCGGGGCTGAAGGGCGGGCTGCTGACCTTTGGCGGAGCCTATACGGCGATTCCCTATGTGCGCGCCGATACCGTCGGGCGCGGCTGGATCGCCGACGGGACCTTTCTCGACGGCATCGCGCTTGCGGGCGTGCTTCCGGCGCCGCTCGTCATTTTCGCGACCTTCGTCGGCTATGTCGCGGGCGGTCCGGGCGGAGCGCTGGCGATCACCGCGGGCATGTTCCTGCCCGCCTTCGCCTTTTCGCTGGTCCTGTTCGAGCGATTGGAGGCAATCGTCGAGAATCCGGCGCTGCACCGCTTGCTTGCAGGCGTCGCTGCGGCGGTGGTCGGCATCATCGCCGCGACGTTCGTGCAGTTGGGGCAGGCGACGGGCGCGCGGGTGGCGGATCCGCTATTTGCGCTATTGCTCTTTGCCGCGGCGCTGGCGGTGGTGTGGCGCGTCAAGGGCGCGTGGGTCACGCCCGCGGTCGTCGCCGGCGGGGCGATAGCGGGCTGGGTGGGGATGTCCGTTCAGGGATTGGGAGGCTGACCTTCTCATAGCCGTCGCCCCCGCGAAGGCGGGGCCGTAGTCGGCCTTACACTGCCCCTCCAGCGGCCCCCGCCTTCGCGGGGCGACGGCTGGTTTTGGTCGATAGCGCCATCTCAGCTCAGCAGCGGTTCGAGCGCGTCCCATTCGCGGTCGACCGCGCGGCGGCCGGCGTCGATCGCGGCGCGAATCTTCGCCGGACTGAACTCGAGCGTTTCGGCGACTTCCTCTTCGGGTTCGATGATGCGGATCGGCGCGAAGCGGTAGCGCGCGATCTGGACGTCGAGCGGGCGGAGGATGCGCGCCGCCTGCGCGCCGCCGATGCCTTCGTTCTGGAGCGCGCGGAGCTGGCCCTCGCGCGCGGCGATCAGGTCGTTGATCAGCGCGGCGCCCGCGAGGTCGTTCGCCGACACTTCCGACTGGAGGATATCGACCGCGCGCAGCCCGATCTTGATGAGGTTGGGGAAGGTGCGCACCGCGCCGGGGCGCGGGGCGGGCGAGGCGCGCACCGCGATCACGCCGCGCGGGTTCATTTCGAGCGCCGAACTCAGGGGCGTCACGTCGCGCACGCCGCCGTCGACCCATTGTTCCTCGGTGCCGTCGCTGGCGCGCGTCTTCAGCGGATCGAAAAAGAGCGGCATCGCGCAGCTCGCATAGACCCAGTTGTGGATGCCGGGCACGCTTTCGTCGATCGTGCGATAGGTGCCGGTGCCGAGGTTGACGACTCCCAGCAATAATTTCCGCCCGCTCGCGCGCAGTTTCGCGTCGTTCGCAAAGCCCTTGAGCAGGCGTTTCAACGGCGCCGTGTCGTAGAGCGCATCCTCGCCGAGCAGTCCGCCGACGACGCCGAGCGGGCGCGCCTTGTAGATCGAGCTGTTGCCCTTGATGCCCAGCCACGCGTCGAGCAGCCCGGGCACATCGTCCTGTGCGACGCCGAGTGCCTGGATCGCACCGGTCGACACGCCTGCGACGATGTCGAGCCGGACGCCGCGGTTGACGACGAGTTCGTGGACGACGCCGACCTGGAAGGCGCCCTTCGCGCCGCCGCCGCTCAATACGATTGCCAGTCCGCCTGCCATGCCGTGCGCCTCCTTGGCCGGCGCCAGCTTATCGCAATCCCGCCGGCTTCCCAAGGCGCGAAGGGGCGTTTCCGCGAGATTCGCGGCGCGGTGTTAACCGATTTTTATCCATGATTGGCCACAGGGGTAGCGAGCATGAATTTGCCTGTGGGGAACAATCGAAATGTCCGAAGCCTTGGGTTCGAAAAACCGTCCGACGAGCGCCGATGTCGCTATCATCGGCGCGGGGCCGGCGGGGCTCACTGCCGCCTATCTGCTGACGCAGCAGGGCTATAGCGTCACGGTGATCGAGAAGGACCCGGTCTATGTCGGCGGCATCAGCCGCACCGTCGAACATGAGGGCTTTCGCTTCGATATCGGCGGGCACCGCTTTTTTTCGAAAAGCCGCGAGGTCGTCGACCTGTGGAACGAGATTCTGCCCGACGACTTCATCGAGCGCCCGCGGATGAGCCGCATCTATTATGAGGGCAAATTCTATTCCTATCCTTTGCGCGCGTTCGAGGCGCTGTGGAACCTCGGCGTCGTCCGTTCGACGCTGTGCATGATGAGCTATGCCAAGGCGAAGCTGCTGCCGAAGAAGACCGTCCGCAGCTTCGAGGACTGGACCGTGAACCAGTTCGGGCAGAAGCTCTATTCGATCTTTTTCAAGACCTATACCGAGAAGGTCTGGGGCATGCCGTGCGACGAGATGTCGGCCGACTGGGCGGCGCAGCGCATCAAGGGGCTGAGTCTCGGCGGCGCGGTGATCGACGGGCTGAAGCGCAGCCTCGGGCTCAACAGGAAACCCAACGACGGCATGGCGACCAAGACGCTGCTCGAAACCTTCCGCTATCCGCGGCTCGGCCCGGGCATGATGTGGGAGGCGGCGACCGCCAAGGTGCGCGCGGGCGGCAACCATGTGCTGATGGGGCACAGCTTCAAGCAGCTGACGCAGGATCAGCGGACCGGGCGCTGGCGGATGACCGCGACCGGGCCCGACGGCGATATCGTGATCGATGCGCAGCATGTCGTCAGTTCGGCGCCGATGCGCGAGCTTGCGGCGCGTATCCACCCGCTGCCCGCCTGCGCATTGAACGCGGCGCCGAACCTCAAATATCGCGACTTCCTGACCGTCGCGCTCAAGATCCGCTCGGAGGACCTGTTCCCCGACAACTGGATCTATATCCACGACAGCAAGGTGCAGGTCGGCCGGGTGCAGAATTTCCGCAGCTGGTCGCCCGAAATGGTGCCCGACCCCGAACTCGCCTGCGTCGGCCTCGAATATTTCTGTTTCGAGGGCGACGGGCTCTGGTCGGCGAGCGACGAGCAACTCGTCGCGCTCGCGACGAAGGAAATGGAAATCCTGGGGCTTTGCGATCCCGAGGATGTCGTCGGCGGTGCCGTCGTCCGGCAGGAAAAGGCCTATCCGGTCTATGACGACGATTATGCCGCGCATGTCGAGACGATGCGCAGCGAGCTCGAGGCGCGTTACCCGACGCTGCATATGGTCGGGCGCAACGGCATGCACCGCTACAACAACCAGGATCATGCGATGATGACCGCGATGCTGACGGTGCGCAACATCGCCGCGGGCGAGAAAATCTACGATATCTGGGGTGTCAACGAGGATGCCGAATATCACGAGAGCGGCACCGAGGGCGAGCGGGCCGCGCTGGCTTCGGTCCGCGAGGTGCCGACGCGCGTCGCGAAAGCCGCCTAGGCTCCGTCGGGGGGATCGGCATGCTGCCCTTCACGAAACTGATCGCGTCGGTCCGCCGCGGCGAGATTCGCTGGCTGAACTATCTGCTCGCGAGTGCGCTCGCGCTCGGTAGCGACGCGGGGCTGTTCCTGCTGCTGCTCGATGCCGGCATGTCGCCGGTGATGGCATCGGCGACGGGCTATTGCGCCGGGATCCTCGTCCACTGGATGATTTCGAGCCGGCTCGTCTTTGCCGATGGCGCCGCGGCGCGCGGCACGGGTGAGCGGCATCGCCAGAAACTGCTTTTCGTCGGTTCGGCGCTCGTCGGGCTGGCGGTCACGACGGCGATCGTCGGCGGCGGCAGCGCGCTGGGGCTCGATCCGCGGCTCGCCAAGCTCGCCGCGATCGTCGTGAGCTTCCAGACGACCTATCTGCTCCGTCGCCATATCGTCTTCCGGACGGCGGCGGCATGAGCGACGCGGCGGCGCGGTCCGGCGAAGGCGCAGCGCCGGCCGGCCCGGCGCCCGCGCCCGGAGGCATTGTACTTCGCCCCTGGTTCACACCGGTGCGTATCGCGCTGATCGTCTGGGGATTGATGAGCCTCGTCGCGATCGTCGCCCGATGGCAGGCGATCGGCGCACTCGATCTCGCCGACACCGACGACGCGATGCGCATGGCGCAGGTGCGCGACCTGCTCGCGGGGCAGGGCTGGTGGGATCTCGCGCAGTATCGCGTCAATCCCGCGGGCGGCGGGGTGCTGATGCACTGGTCGCGTATCGTCGATGCGCCGCTGGCGGCGGGGATCCTGTTGCTGAAACCGCTCTTCGGACAGGCGATGGCCGAACGTATCGTGATGGCGCTGTGGCCGCCGCTGCACGGCGCCGCGCTCGCGGTCGCCTGCGTGCTCGGCTACCGCAATCTTTCCGACCGCCGCATCGCCTATGCCCTGCCGCTGTTCCTGATCATGTCGGGCTATATCCTCGTGCAGTTCCGCCCGCTTCGCGTCGACCATCATGGCTGGCAGATTTTCCTCGCGATGCTGGTGATGACGCAGGCGCTACGGCCTGCGGGCTGGCGCGCCGGACTGCTCGGCGGGCTGTTCGCCGCCGCGCTGCTCGCGGTGTCGATCGAGGGCCTGCCTGTCGTCGCGATCTTCGCGGGACTGGCGGCGCTGCGCTGGGCGCTGCACGGAAAGGCCGACGATCGCGCGCGCCTCGCCGGCTATATGGGCGCGCTCGCGGGCGGAGCCTTGCTGATCCAGTTTGCGACACGCGGCCCGCCGGGTCTCGCGGGCAGTTGGTGCGACGCGCTTTCGGCGCCCTATATGGCGGCATTCGCCGCTGCCGCGGCGGTGACATTCGTCGCGGCGTACGCGAATCCGGGCGGACGCGGGGTCCGTTTCCTGCTGCTCGGGCTGGCCGGCCTGTCGGCGGCGGGGGCGCTCGTGTGGACTGCACCGCAATGCGCAAACGGCCCCTTTGCCGCGCTCGACCCGATCGTCGTCGAATTTTGGTATCGCAACGTCCTCGAAGGGCAGCCCTTGTGGAGGTCGAAGCCCGACGATGTGATCCATGTCCTCGTGCCCTCGCTCGTCGGGCTTGCCGGGGCCTGTCTGGCCTGGCGCAGCTGCACGGCGGCCGGCGACCGGCGCAACTGGGCGACGATCATCGTCGCGCTGGCCGGCGCCATCGCGGTCTCGCTCCTCGTTCTGCGCGCGGTGTCGACCGCCCACCTCTTTGCCTTGCCCGGCTGCGCGTGGCTGGGGCTGCGCGCATGGAGCCGGGCGCGGACCATCGTCTCGATCGCCCCGCGCATCCTTGCGTCGGCGCTGGCGGCGCTGACGCTGCCCCTGCTCGGCAGCATCGCGGTGGCGGCAGTACTCACCCCGCTCGTGCCCGCGCTGAAGGAAGATCGCGAAAGGGCGGCGAGGGACGCGGCCACGGCCAATCCCTACAAGGCGAATTGCCTCGATCCGGCTGCCATCGCCGATCTCGGCCGGCTGCCGACGACGACGCTGTTCACCCCGATCGATCTGGGCGCGCCGCTCGTTTTCTGGACGCGGCACAGCCTGGTCGCGACGCCGCACCACCGCAACAGGGAAGCGATGGCCGATACGATCCGCGCCTTTGCCGGCGATCCGGCGCGCGCCGAGGCGCTCGTGCGCAGGCAGCAGGCGACGCTGGTCGTCTATTGCCGTACTGCGAACGATTTCGCCAGATACCGGCGCGCGCGCGCCGATTCGCTGGCCGCGCAGCTTTCTGCCGGAAAACCGCCGGCCTGGCTCGAAGCGGTGCCGACCGCGTCGCGCGCCGGGCTGTCGGTGTGGCGGGTGAAGCCCGAATAGGGCGCGTCAGGCCGGGCGGAAGACCAGCGCCGCGCCATTCATGCAATAGCGCTTGCCGGTCGGCCGTGGCCCGTCGTCGAAGACATGGCCGAGATGGCCGCCGCAGCGCCTGCAATGCACTTCGGTGCGCGCATAGCCGAGATCATGGTCGGTCGAGGTGCCGATTGCGCCCTTCAGCGGCGCCCAGAAGCTCGGCCAGCCGGTGCCGCTGTCGAATTTGGTCCTGCTCGAATAGAGCGGCAGGGCGCAGCCGGCGCAGTCGAAAACGCCCGTGCGCTTTTCCCTGTCGAGCGGGCTGGTGAAGGGGCGTTCGGTCGCCGCTTCGCGCAGCACGCGATATTGCAGCGGCGACAGGCGCTTTTTCCATTCGGCGTCGGAGAGCTGCCAGCCCGCCTGCGCCCTGGGGCGCGACGATTTGGCGAAGAGCATCGGCGCGCCGATGATGGCGCCGCCGAGGGCGAGTCCGCCAAGAAGATAACGACGTTCGATCATGAACCCGATACGTACGCTTTCGCGCAAGGGTTACAAGCGCGCGTCAATATTTCCCGATCTGCACGGGAAGCGCGCGGAACCCGTGGACAAAACAGGCGTGAACGCGCTCGGGGTCGCCCGTCACATTCACGCGCATCCGGCGCGCCGCCATTTCCTCGAGCAGGATGCGCAGCTGGAGTTCGGCGAGGCGCGCGCCGACGCAGCGGTGGACGCCATAGCCGAAAGACAGGTGCCGCCGGGCATTCTCGCGATCGAGGCGGAGCGCATCGCCATCGTCGAACACGCTCTCGTCGCGGTTCGCCGACAGATACCAGAGGATGAGCTTGTCGCCCTTCCTGATCTGGTGCCCAAAGAGGTCGGCGTCTTCGAGCGCGGTGCGGCGCATATGCGCGAGCGGGGTCTGCCAGCGGATGATCTCGCTCACCGCATTGGGAATGAGCGACGGATCGGCCTCGAGCTTCGCGCGCTGCTCGGGGAATTTGTCGAGACCATAGGCGAGCCCCGACATGGTGTTGCGCGTCGTGTCGTTGCCGCCGACGATCAGCAGCACGAGGTTCCCGATGAACTCGTACTTGTCCATGTTGCGCATCGCCTCGCTGTGCAGCATCATCGACAGGAGGTCGGGGGTCGGCGGCTGGTCGAGCTTTTCCATCCACAGCCGCTGGAAATAGACGAACGCCTCCTCGAGCACCGCGCGGCGCTGTTCCTTGAGTTCGACCTTCTGCGCGAGTTCGACGTCGCCCATCCAGTCGGACCATTCGGTGAGCTTGCGCCGGTCCTCCCACGGGAAGTCGAACAGCAGCGCGAGCATCTGCGTCGTCAGTTCCATCGACACGCGGTCGACCCAGTCGAACGTCTCGCCCCACGGCAGGCCGTCGAGCACCTCGCCGGTGCGGTGCCGGATGTCTTCGGACAGGCGCGTCATTTCGGCGGGAGTGAAGGCGGGGGCTACGGTGCGGCGCTGGTCGGTGTGCTGCGGCCGGTCCATCGCGATGAACATCGGCAGGCGGAAATCCTCATCCTCGTCGCGTTCGAGGATCGTGATCCCGCCATATTCCCACGAAGAGCTGTAGATGTCGGGCAGTGCCTCGACATGCTGGATCGCCTGATGGCTGGCGATATTCCAATAAGGGCCGTGGACGCTGTCCTCGCACTTCACGATGCCGCCCGCCTTGCGGATTTCGGCAAAGGGCGCCTGCCAGCGATCTTCCGAATAGATCGCGGCGGGGCTCATGTCATAGCGATCGGTGACAGGCTGGGGCGCGGCTGCAGTCGCCATCGGGCATCCTCCTCCTCAAAAAGGGACTCGCCGCGACGCTTGCCGCCGTCGGCCAGATCAGTTGCAGGATGCCACTGTTTACAGCTTTGTCAACGAGGCTGGGGCGTTCTTTCTTTCGTCCTGCCGGACTTGATCCGGCATCCATCGCGGCCGCGGCGAAAGGGACCCCGGATCAGGTCCGGGGCGACGATAGGGCGGAGCTCTTCTTCCTCGACCAGAACTTCCACCCGCTGCCGCCGCTGAGGACGCCCGCGCGGAAAAGTCGCACCGAAACCCAGACCACGAGCGCGACCCAGATCGCCTGCCAGCCGAGCGCGAGCAGGTGGACCGCCTTCGCATCGTCGGTCGCGGCGCGCGCTGCCATCGCGAGCGGCGAGGAGAAAGGGAATATCTGCGCAAAATGCGCGAGACCGCTACCCGGCGCGCTCGCCGCCGCGGCGGAGAGGCTGAACATGCCGACCTGGAAGATCGTGATCGGCAGGCTGAGCATCTGGATCTCGCGCACCGATCCCGCCTGCGCGCCGACGCCGAGGAACACCGCGCCGAGGAGCAGGAAGGCCATGATGAAATAGAGGAGGCCGATGCCGAGGAAAAAGGGCCAGCCGGTTGCGGGCATCGAGGCGAGCGCGGTCGCCGCCTTGCCCGCCTTGCCTGCGGCGTCGAGCGCGGCGGGGTCGATCTGCGTCGCCGCGACGAGGCCACCGCCGAACGCCACCGCGAGCCAGAAGGCGATGAAGAGCACCGCGACGCCGAGCATGCCGAGCAGCTTGCCGAGGAAGACGCTTTCGAGCGGGACCGCGGCGGCGAGAATCTCGATGACCTTGTTGCCCTTTTCCTCGGCGAGCGAACTCACCGTCTGTCCCGCGAGGAGCAGCGTCAGCAGGAAGATGATGAAAATCGCGCCGAAGCCGATCGATTGCTGGGCGGCAATGCTGGCACCGCCATTCTGCAGACTCTCGAAGTGCGGCTTGACCGGGGCGACGGGCCCCGCAGCGCGATCGCGCAGCACCTGCCCGGCGAGCAAGGTCAGATAGCGCCCCGACTTGCCGTCGGCATTGCGTTCGACGATGTGCGGATTTTCGAGCGGGCCGCTCATCACGGCATAGGTGTCCGACCCTTTTTCGCGCGTGATCGCGGCGGGATCGATTCGCGCCGGACCGGCAACGCGGAAAGCCAGCAGGGGCGGGGCATCGGGGCCGGTCAAGGCGTCGCGGAGCCGGTGATCGGCGTCGCGCAGCGCCTCGATATCGGCGGGGTCGGCGATCACGACGATGCGGCCGGCGCCGCGGGCCTTGTCGGCGAGCTGCGATGCGCCCATGCCGCCGGCGAGCCCCATGCCGACCATGAAAAGCGGCGCGAGCAGGAAGAGCAGGAAGGTCGGCGTCGCGACGATCGCGAGGAAGTCGCGCCGTGCAACAACGAACATGTTGCGGATGAAGGGGGTCATGCGCTCGCCTCCTCGACCGCGTCGCGGGCTTCATCGGCGACGAAACCCGCGTCGACCTGGCGGACGATATGGACAAAGGCGTCGTGGAGCGCGGGGCGGCTGATCGACAGACCGGTGACGCCATGACCGCTCGCGGTGATGCGCGCGAGCAGGGGCTCGACATCGCCATCCTCGATGGTGAAATGCCAGGCATCGCCGCGAAGTTCGGCGCCGGAGGGCAAGTTGGCAGCGACCGCGGCGGGATCGCCCCGATCGCGCGGTATATAGCGCACCTGCATCGGCAGCAGCGCGCGCGCCTCGTCCACCGTGCCTTCGAAACGGCGCTGCGAGCGCGCGATGATCGCGATGCGGTCGCACAGCCGCTCGGCGTGCGCCATGACATGCGTCGAGAAAAGAATCGTGGCGCCGCGGTCGCGCTCGCGCCGCACGAGCATCTCGAGCCGTTCCTGGTTGACGGGGTCGAGCCCCGAGAAGGGCTCGTCGAGTACGATCAGGTCGGGGGCGTGGACGATCGAGCCGATCAGCTGGATCATCTGCGCCATGCCCTTGGACATTTTGCGAATCTTCTCGTCGATCACGCGTTCGAGCCCGAGTTCGGACATGAAGGTCGCGGCGCGGCGGCGGCCCTCGCGCCAGTCGAGGCCGCGCAGCGCGCCCATGAAGGCGATCGCCTCGCGCGCCTTCATGCCGGGGTAGAGGCCGCGTTCCTCGGGCAGATAACCGATCCGCGCCCGCACACTCTGCGGCCTCAGCCCGCCGAGCAGGCGGCTCGTGCCCTCATCGGGGTCGATGATGCCGAGCGTCATGCGCAGGCTGGTCGTCTTGCCCGCGCCATTGGGGCCGAGCACGCCATAGATGCTGCCCGACGGTACCGCGAGGCTGACAGCATCGACAGCCTTGTAATCGCCGAAATATTTGGTGAGGCCGTTCGCCTCGACGCTGTAATCGCTCAAACCCGGTCCCCGATCATTCGCTCACCGGACTATGGCACGGCGAGACCGCTGGCGTATAGAGCGCCAATGGTTGCAGAAGCCTTGCCTCCCCCCGAAGACCGGCTCGAAGACCGGCTCGAAGCCGTCGCGCGCGCGCATGGCTTCGCGGCGTTCGGGATCGCGCGCGCCGACGCCGCGCCACAGACAGCGGCGCGGCTCGACCAATGGCTCGCCGAGGGACGCCACGGCGACATGATCTGGATGGAAAGCCGCGCCGAGCAGCGCGGATCGCCCAAGGGGTTGTGGCCCGAGGTCCGCTCGGTGATCGCGCTCGGCATGAGCTATGCCCCCGCGCTCGACCCGCTCGCGCTCGCGGAGTATCCGGGCCGCGGACGGATTTCGGTCTATGCGCAGGGCGGCGACTATCATGACGTCGTCAAGAAAGCGCTGAAGGCGGTTGCGCGCTGGCTGGTCGGCGAGGTGAAGGACGCCGGGGTCAAGGTGTTCGTCGACACCGCGCCGGTGATGGAAAAGCCGCTGTCGGCCGCGGCGGGGCTCGGCTGGCAGGGCAAGCATACCAACCTCGTCAGCCGCGAGCATGGCAGCTGGCTGTTTCTCGGCGCGATATACACGACGCTCGACCTCGCGCCCTCGAAGCCGGGGCGCGACACATGCGGCAGCTGTTCGGCGTGTCAGGATGCGTGCCCGACCGAGGCCTTTCCCGCGCCGTACCGGCTCGATGCGCGGCGGTGCATTTCCTATCTGACGATCGAGCACAACGGGCCGATCCCCGTCGCGCTGCGGCGCGGGATCGGCAACCGCATCTATGGCTGCGACGATTGCCTTGCCGTCTGCCCGTGGAACAAATTCGCCGACGCTGCGCATCGGCATCGCGCTTTCCTGCCGCGCGCCGAGCTGGCGGCGCCGTCGATCGGCGATCTGCTCGACCTCGACGATGCCGGATTCCGGCAGGTGTTCGCGGGCTCGCCGATCAAGCGGATCGGGCGCGGGCGGATGGTCCGTAACGCCGCGATCGCGGCCGGAAACAGCGGCGATACCGGGTTCGTGGCGGCGCTCGAACGGCTGGTGGGCGACGTATCGCCGATGGTCGCCGACGCCGCCCTGTGGGCGCTTGCCGAACTGGCGCCTTGACGCCATGAGCCATGAAATCGGCGCGGCTCGCTCCCCCGCCCGGCCCCTCATAGGCCGATATCGTCAGCGAAGCCCTTCGGCGCGATGCGTCTTCGGATGGCCGGCCGCGGCCGGCGCCGTTCCAGCTAGCGCTGCAAGGATTGCGCGCAGCCGTTGACCTCGGCGTTGCGGCCGTCGGGCGTGCGCGCGTCGACATGCGTCGCGACGGGGTTCGCGCCCGCGCGCGGAGCATAGAAATAGACGTCGAGCGTGCAGCTCGACCCGGCGAACTGGAGCTTGCGGCCGGCGCCTTCGGTGACGTCGAGCCGCGGTTTGCCGAACATGCGCCCGATCGCGTCGGCACTGCTCCCGATCAGCGCATTATTCTGCACCGGCTTGACGACTGTCGTCGGCTGTCGCGCGGCGGGTGGCGGCGTCGCGGGGCGCGGAATCGCGGGACCGGCGCAGGCGCCGAGCGTCAGGGCCAGAAAGAGGGTGGTCGCCGCGATGGCGCCCGAGCGGCGATTTTCGATCATGTTTCGGGATCCCCCTTGCCCAGATGCAACATGTGGACGGCCATAGCGGCGCTCAGAATCGGCGCCAACAAATTGGCGACGGGCACCACGAAGCTTGCGGCGGACAGCAGCCCGAGCGACCAGCGCGCGGGGCGGTCGAAGCGGGCGCGATCGGGATGACGGGCGAGGACCATCGCCTCGAGATCGCGGCCGAGAAGCAGCGCATTGACGAGCAATGCGAAGATCGGCGTACCGATCCCGGTGACGAGCAGCAGGACATAGACCGGCAGCGCGAGCAGGTTGCCGCCGATCAGCCTGGCGAGCGAGGCGAGCGCGAGACGGATGTTCTGCCGCCAGCCGACGTCGATCGCGCGCCGCGCGGCGGCGGGGTAATGGCGTCCCTCGACATCGGCGACGATCGCGTCGGCGAACAGGCCGACGACGACAATCGCGACCGCGCGGAAGAGTAGCCAGCTTCCCGCGATCACGAGGAGCAGGACCAGCACGCCCGCCATGTCGAGCTGCGCTTCGTCCAGCCATTTCCAGTGTTCGAGCCCCCGGCGCGCGCCGAAGACGATCGCCGCGCCCGCGGCGGCGAGGAGCAGCAGCGTGAGCGCGAGGCTTTGCGCGAGGATGCGGAGCACCCGCGGGTGGGGCAGATCCCTCAGCGCGAGCAGGAAGGCGTGGACGGCGCGGGCCATCGGCCGGGGATGATGGGTGCAAGGTCGGGCGTCAAGCGTTGCGCTTGCGTTGGCGCGCGCGCGCCACTAAAGGCGCGCGCAGCTTTTCCCACGCATCACAGGATTTTTCATGGCCTCCACCGCCCGTTTCGATGTCGTCGCCATCGGCAATGCAATCGTCGATGTTCTTGCGCGCGCCGACGATGCGCTGATCGAGGCCGAAGGCCTGACCAAGGGATCGATGCGGCTGATCGACGGCGAAGAGGCCGAGCGCCTCTACGCGGCGATGGGCCCGGCGATCGAAATGTCGGGCGGCAGCGCGGCGAACACGCTCGCGGGCATGGCGGCGCTCGGCGAGCGTTGCGCCTTCATCGGGCAGGTCGCCGACGACCAGCTCGGCCATGTCTTCACGCACGATCTGCGCGCGCTGGGCGTTGCCTATGAAACCCCGGCGCTCAAGGAAGGCGCGCCGACCGCGCGCTGCCTGATTCTCGTCACCCCCGACGGCCAGCGCACGATGAACACCTTCCTCGGCGCGAGCCATCTGCTCGCGCAGGCGATGATCGACGAGGCATGGATCGCCGATTCGGAGATTCTCTATCTCGAGGGCTATCTGTGGGATCCCGAACTGTCGCGCGCGGCGATGCGGCGCGCGATCGACGTGGCGCGTGCGGCCGGGCGCAAGGTCGCCTTCACGCTGTCGGACGCCTTCATCATCGATCGCCACGGTGCCGATTTCCGCAAGCTGATCGCCGAGGGGCTGTTCGACATATTGTTCGCGAACGAGGTCGAAATCACCGCGCTTGCGAAAACCGCGGATTTCGAGGCGGCGGTCGCGAAGATCGCACCGCAGGTGCCGCTGCTCGTCGTGACGCGCGGGTCGAACGGCGCGATCGCGCTGCAGGGCGGCGAACGCACCGAAGTCGGTGCCGAGCCGATCGAGACCGTCGTCGACACCACCGGCGCGGGCGACCTGTTCGCGGCGGGTTTCCTGTCGGGTCTCGCCGAAGGGCGGCCGATCGTCGATTGCCTGACGATGGGCGCGGTGTGCGCGCGCGAAATCATCGCGCAGGTCGGGCCGCGCGCGCAAACCGACCTCAAGGCGAAGGTCGCCGAACGCCTCGGCTAGGGATCAGGCGGCCGGCGCCGCGGCCGGTTCGGGATGTTTCCGGAACAATTCGCGATCGGCCGGGCCGAAGCCGCGGGTCCAGATCAGCCAGCCGTAGACGCCGAGGATGAAGGGCACGCCGATCAGCAGCTCGGCCCACTCGGGAAGTTGCGTCGCGCCATAGCCAAGCACGGTTGCACCCGCCGTCGCCCAGACGAGCGCCCAGCGCAGGCTGTTCACCGGTGCGCCGAGGATGCGCGAGAGCAGCCGTGCCTTCACCAGCGACGCGAAACCGAGCGCGAGCATGAGCGCGAGCGCGACCGCGCCGGCATAATATATCGGCGGCAGACCCATATATTTCGCGATCAGGATCAGCGCGACGCTGAGTATTGCCTGCAGCGCCAGCGTCGCGATGCTGATCAGCAGATTGCGGTGGCGCGCGACATAGACGAGCGCCGCCTCGCTGACGACCGCGGTCGCGGCGACCACTTCGGCGGCGAGCAGAAAGGCGAGCGCGGCGGTGCCGCTGACGAATTCGGGACCGACGAGGCCCATCACCGCCTCGCCCGGAATGCCGAGCGCGAGCGCGACCCCGGCTTGCGCGGCGATGATCCAGAAGCCGACCTGGCTGACCTGTGCCGCCACGGCCGCCAGCCGCTTTTCGGCAAGATTGCGCGTGATCACCGGACCGAGAATCGGTTCGAAGCTGGTCTTCAGTTTCTGCGGTAGCGACGCGACCTGCTGCGCCATATAGTAGATGCCGTAGATCGTCGGCGAGGTGAACTGGCCGAGGATGAACAGATCAAGGCGGCGCGTGCCCCATTCGATCGCGTCGGCAGCCGCAAGCGGCGCGTTGCGCCGCGCAACTTCGATCAGGTGCGCGGGATGCGGTCGCCACACCCCCGGCCCGCCATAATGGCGGATCATCGGGATCAGCGCGGTCAGGAAGGCGCCGAGCATCGCGGCGGCATAGGACAGCATCAGGCCGTCGCGTGCCGACACGAACCAGAACGCCGCCGCGGCGATGCTGATCACCCAGGGTTCGACGATCGCGCGCGCACGGACGGTGGCGCCGACGTCGAATTTATAGGCGCAGGCGGCGAGCGCGATGTCGGTTCCCGCGATCGCGAAGACGAGCAGCGCCATCCAGCGATCGGCGCTGTCGATGCCGCCCGACGGGAACATCAGTTGCGGCAGGAGCACAAGCAGCAGCGACCCCGCGGCCGAGGCGATGAAGGCGACGAACATGCCGTCCCAGACGACGGTGCGCTGGTCGGCGCCGGGCATGCTGAGCTGTTCGGCGAGCCCGCGTTTGAGGCCGAGCGTCGCGAGCTGTGCGACGAGTTCGATGACGAGCACGGCAAAGGCGAAGCGGCCGACCGCTTCGGGCCCGTACCAGCGCCCCGCCACATAGAGAAAGGGCAGGCGCGCGACGAGGCGGAGGATGAAGCCGAAGAAGTTGGTGCGTCCGCCCTTGGCGAGCGCGGCCGTATCCGCATCCCGCGAGGACGCGTCCGGCGAAGCGGGCGCAGCTGCGCTGTCGGTTTGGCTCAAGCCTCGCGCCCCTTCTGCATTTCCCCGAGGCGCATCTTAACGTGGCCGGAGGGAGCAGGCAATCGGATCGGGCGTGTCATCGTCCTTCGGGTCGCAGCGGGCGGCTGAGCAAGGCCTGAATGGCGTCGGCGACGCGCGTTTCGCCGGCAACGAGGCGTGCGACGGTATCGGTGATCGGCATCTCGATGCCGTCGGCGCGCGCCGCGGCCGCAACGACCGGCGCGCTGAAGGCGCCCTCCGCAACGGTGCGGCGGTCGGCCATCAGTACGTCCGCCGCTTCGCCGCGTCCGAGCCCCTGGCCGAGCGCGAAGTTGCGCGAATTGGACGAGGTGCAGGTGAGCACGAGATCGCCGAGGCCGGCGAGGCCGGCCAGCGTCTCGGCCTGTGCACCGCGGGCGAGGCCGAAACGCGTCATTTCGGCGAAGCCGCGGCTGATCAGCGCCGCGCGCGCGTTGAGCCCGAGCCCGGCGCCGTCGACGATGCCGCAGGCGATCGCGAGGATATTCTTGACCGCCCCGCCGATCTCGGCGCCGATGACGTCGGTCGAGACATAGGGGCGGAAATGCGGGCGCGCGAGCGCTTGTGCGATTCCGGTCGCGAGCCCCGCATCGGTGGCTGCGAGGGTGATTGCGGTGGGGAGGCCCGCGGCGACCTCGTGCGCGAAGGTCGGCCCCGAGAGCACGGCGTGCGGGCGCCGCGGCGCAAGATCGCGTGCGATGTCGATCGGGAAGGCGAAACTGTCCGCCTCCATCCCCTTGCTGCAGAAGATCAGCGGCGCGTCGCCGGCGGGAAGCCCGGCAAGCACTGCGCGCAGGAAGGGGACAGGAACGACGACCAGCAGCGCGTCGAGGCCGGCCATTTCGGTCAGCTCGCCGGTGGCGGTCAACGACGGCGACAGCACCGCGCCGGGAAGGAAGACGGGGTTGCGATGGTCGGTGTTGATCGCGGCGACGACGTCGGGTTCGCGGGCCCACAGACGCACCGGCGCGCCTTCGGCGGCGAGCAGCTGTGCGAGCGCGGTGCCCCATGCGCCGCCGCCGACGACGCCGAAATTCCGATATGACGTCATGCTTTCACTCCGGCTCCGCGCACCGCTTCGGCCTCGGGATCGAGCGGCCAGCGCGGGCGCGCGGCGGTGTCGAGCGGGTCGGTGAGCCCCGCGGCGAAGCGCTCGGCGCCCGCCCACGCGATCATCGCGCCATTGTCGGTGCAGAGCCAGAGCGGCGGCGCGACGAAGGCCCTGTCGAAGCGGGTCGCAAGGTCGGTGAGCGCGGCGCGGATCGCGCCATTGGCCGCGACCCCGCCCGCGACGACGAACGCCGTCGCATCGGGGCAGGCGGTCAGCGCGATACGGCTGCGGTCGACGAGGCAGTCGACGACCGCCTGCTGGAACGAGGCGGCGAGGTCGGGAACGCTGTGCGCGCCCGATGCGACGGCGCGCGCGACGGCACTCTTGAGGCCGGCGAACGAGAAATGCGGTTCGGCGCTGCCGACGAGCGGGCGCGGCAGCGGCACCGCGTGGGGGTCGCCATCCCTTGCAACGCGTTCGACCGCGGGGCCACCGGGATAGCCGAGGCCGAGCAGCTTTGCCGTCTTGTCGAAGGCCTCGCCCGCGGCGTCGTCGATCGTCGTCGCGAGGCGGCGGTAGTCGCCGACGCCGCGCACGAGCAGCAGCTGGCAATGGCCGCCCGAAACGAGCAGCAGCAGATAGGGAAATTCGAGGGTTGCATCGGCGAGGCGCGGGCTCAGCGCATGACCCTCGAGATGGTTGACCGCGATCAGCGGCTTGTTTGCGGCATGCGCCAGCGCCTTGCCGGTGACGAGCCCGACCATCACCCCGCCGATCAGCCCCGGGCCGGCGGTCGCGGCGATCGCGTCGACCTCTGTGAGCGTCACGCCGGCGTCGGCGAGCACGCCCTCGACGATCGGCGCAAGCCGGTCGACATGCGCGCGCGCCGCGATTTCGGGAACGACGCCGCCGAAGGGCCGATGCTCGGCCTCCTGGCCCGCGACGCGGTGCGCGAGGACGCGCCGTTCGCTGTCGACGAGCGCCGCCGCGGTTTCGTCGCAGCTCGATTCAAGGCCGAGGATCAGAGTCATATTGTTGCGCGTTCCTTTACCCGCCCCTTTATCGGCAGGGCAAGCCGCGCTAGCAGCTTGCGCATGAATGGACTTCCGACCCCCGAAAACCCGCTGCGCATCGGCACAAGGGCCTCGCCGCTCGCAATGGCACAGGCGCATATGGCGATGGCGGCGCTGATTGCCAGCCATGGCATCGACAGGACGGCGCTCGAAATCGTGCCGATGACCGCGACGGGGGACAGGATCCAGGATCGCGCGCTCGCCGAGGTCGGCGGCAAGGCGCTGTGGACGCGCGAGCTCGATGCCGCGCTCGACGCGGGAACGATCGATATCGCGGTGCACTCGCTGAAGGATGTCGAAACGCTGCGCGACGCACGCTTTTTCCTCGGCGCGATGCTCGAACGTGCCGACCCGCGCGACCGGCTGGTGGTGCGCGAGGGGATCGACGCGACGACGATCGACGACCTGCCGCAGGGCGCGCGGCTCGGTACGAGCAGCCCGCGCCGCGCGGCGCAGGTGAAACGGATTCGCCCCGACCTCGAAACGGTACTGCTGCGCGGCAATGTCGCGACGCGGCTTGCGAAGCTTGCGAGTGGCGACGCCGATGCGACGCTGCTCGCGGCGGCGGGGCTCGCGCGGCTGGGGATGCACGACATCGGCGTGGTGCAGGACCGCGATGTGCTGCTTCCCGCGGCGTCGCAGGGGGCGATCGGGATCGAGTGCCGCGCCGACGATGCGCGGACGATCGCGCTGCTCGCGGCGGTCGATCATGCGCCGACGCACCAGGCGGTAATGGCCGAACGCGCCTTTCTGGCGGCGCTCGGCGGCGATTGCCGGTCGCCGGTTGCGGCGCACGCTTTCTGGCTGGACGACGGCACGTTGCGCCTCGATGCCGAGATTTTCTCCGAAGATGGGGCCGGTCATGCTGCCGGGCATATCATGGTCGCCGATTCGCAGGCTCCGGAGACGCTCGCGTCGCACCTGCTCGACGAAGCTCCCGAAAGCGTCCGGCGGTTGTTCACGGCGTGACGGGGCTGCCGCTGATCGTCACGCGGCCCGAGCCGGGCAACGCCGCGACGACCGGACGGGCGAGGGCGATGGGATTCGATGTCAGGGCGATGCCGCTTTTCGCCGCGCATCCGCTTCCGTGGGACGTCCCGACGGCCGAAAATTTCGATGCGCTGTTGCTGACGAGCGCCTTTGCGGTGCGGCTCGCCGGGCCGGCGCTGGCCCGCCTCGCGTCGCTGCCCGTCCATGCCGTCGGCGCGGCGACGGCGCGTGCCGCCGAAACCGCGGGATTGACGGTCGCGGAAACCGGAGGAGCCGACGCCCGGCGCCTTCTTGACGACATGACGTCGGAAAATATTCGCGAGATATTATGGCTTTGCGGGCGTGACCGGACCGAATTCGCCGCGTCCGGCGCGGCGATAACGCCGCTCCCATGCTATGCCGTCGATCCCGTTCCGCCGCCCGCCGGATGGGCCGAACTGATCGCCGCGCCCGCAATCCTGCTCGCGCATTCGGCGCGCGCCGCGATGCGCATTTCGGACGTCGTCGGCGATGCGCGCGCGCATCTGTCGATCGTCGCGATCAGCCCGGCCGTCGCAGCGGCGGCGGGGGGCGGCTGGCGCGGACTCGCCATCGCGGAACAGCCCGACGATGTCGCAATATTGGCACAAGCGCGTGCTTTGTGGCACAAGGGTATAAAATAGGGTCGTTCGAAAGAGAAACATGGCAATCGACAGCATCGACACCACCTCGCCCGCTGAGGACGAGGCGGTCCCGACGAGGGGGCTATCGTTCCGCGCCCTCGTCCTTGGTGCCTTCCTCCTCCTGCTGGTCGGAATTGCCGGCGGCGGATGGGCGGTGAATCGCTGGCTGACGGGCAGCAATTTGCCGCCGGCCAAAATGATCGAGACTTCGCAGGGTGCGGCCAATCCGCTGCTCGCGGGCGGAACCGCGAAGCGCGTGGCAACCGGCGCCGCGCCGGTGGTGACACCGGTCGACGGCGCGACGGCGCTTGCCGCGCGCGTCGCCGAACTCGAACAGCGGCTTTCGCGCATCACGCTGCAGGCCGAATCGGCGTCGGGCAATGCCTCGCGCGCCGAAGGGCTGCTCGTCGCTTTCGCGGTGCGCCGCGCGCTCGATCGCGGGCTTTCGCTGGGTTATCTCGATGCGCAGCTTCGCCTCCGCTTCGGCGACGATCAACCGAATGCGGTCAAGACGATCATCGATACGTCGCGCGAGCCGGTGACGCTCGAGCAGCTGCGTGCCGAACTCGACGCGATGGCGCCGCAACTTGTCGGCCGCAACGGCAACGGAAACGGGAGCCTGTGGACGGGGCTGCGCCGCGAACTCGGCGAGCTGTTCGTGGTGCGCGCTGCGGGAACGCAGTCGCCGCGCGCGTCCGAGCGGCTCGACCGCGCGCGGCGCTATCTCGCGGCGGGGCAGGTCGATCTTGCGATCACCGAGGTCGAGGCGATGCCCGGCGTGGATGTCGCGAGCGAATGGCTTATCGACGCGCGGCGCTACCATGAAGCGCGGCGCGCGCTTGACCTGATCGAGACGGCAGCGATATTGGAACCGCGCGACAGCCCCGCTGCCGCAATGGCCCGCAAACCGGCCGAACCGACCCCGTAGCGCGCATTCCGTAAGGGCTGCCCGCCCTTGAGAGAAAGCCCGTTCCATGGCCCTCGCCGACCCGCAGCGCATCGAAGCGCTCGACCCGCTCGACCCCCTCCAGCTCGACGCCGAGCTCAGCGAAGAGGAGCGGATGATCCGCGATGCCGCGCGCGCCTATGCCGAGGGCGAGTTGCTGCCGCGCGTGACCTCGGCATTCCTCGAAGAGCGTTTCGACCGCGAGATCATGTCCGAAATGGGCGCGCTCGGCCTGCTCGGCGCGACGATCGATCCCGAATATGGCGGCGCGGGACTGAACTATGTTTCGTACGGCCTGATCGCGCGCGAGGTCGAACGTATCGATTCGGGGTACCGCTCGGCCTGTTCGGTGCAGAGCTCGCTCGTGATCCACCCGATCAACGCCTATGGCAGCGAGGAGCAGAAGCGCAAATATCTGCCCGGGCTGACCTCGGGCGAACTCGTCGGCTGTTTCGGGCTGACCGAGCCCGACGCGGGCAGCGACCCCGGCGGCATGCGCACGCGCGCCGAAAAGATCGCGGGCGGCTATCGCCTGAAGGGCGCGAAGATGTGGATCACCAATTCGCCGATCGCCGACGTCTTCGTCGTGTGGGCGAAATCGGAGGCGCACGACGGTGCGATTCGCGGGTTCGTCCTCGAAAAGGGCATGAAGGGCCTGTCGGCGCCGAAGATCGAGGGCAAGGTGTCCTTGCGCGCCTCGATCACCGGCGAGATCGTCATGGACGGGGTCGAGGTCGGCGAGGATGCGCTGCTGCCGCATGTCTCGGGGCTCAAGGGCCCGTTCGGCTGCCTCAACCGCGCGCGATACGGCATCGGCTGGGGCGCGATGGGCGCCGCCGAATTCTGCTATGAGGCGGCACGCAATTATACCGGCGAGCGCAAGCAGTTCGGGCGCCCGCTCGCGGCGAACCAGATCGTCCAGCTGAAGCTCGCTAACATGCTCACCGAAATCGCCCTCGGCACGCAGGCGGCGCTGCGCGTCGGCCGGCTGATCGACGAGGGGCGGCTCGTCCCCGATGCGATCAGCCTTCTGAAGCGCAACAATTGCGGCAAGGCGCTCGATATCGCGCGGGTCGCGCGCGACATGCACGGCGGCAACGGCATTTCGGCCGACTATCATGTGATCCGCCACGCGGTGAACCTCGAGACGGTGAACACCTATGAGGGCACGCACGACGTCCATGCGCTGATCCTCGGCCGCGCGATCACGGGCATTTCGGCCTTTGCCTAAGCCGCTGGAAGGCATCCGCGTCGTCGAGCTGGCGCGGGTGCTCGCGGGGCCGTGGTGCGGGCAATTGCTCGCCGACCTCGGCGCCGAGGTGATCAAGGTCGAGCGCCCGGGCGCGGGCGACGATACGCGCGAATGGGGGCCACCCTTCGTCACCGGTCCCGACGGCGCGAATCTCGGCGCGGCCTATTATCACAGTTGCAACCGCGGCAAGCGCAGCGTCGCGATCGATATCGCGCGTGCGGAAGGGCAGGCGGAGGTGCGTGCGCTCATCGCCGATGCCGATGTCGTTATCGAAAATTACAAGGTCGGCGGGCTCGTCAAATACGGGCTCGATCCGGCGCGGCTGCGCGCCGATTTTCCGCGGCTGATCGTCTGCTCGATCACCGGATTCGGGCAGACCGGACCCTATGCGCACCGCGCGGGGTACGATTATATCGTGCAGGCGATGAGCGGATTCATGTCGCTGACCGGCGAACCCGACGGAGCGCCGCAAAAGGCCGGAATCGCTTATGCCGACATCTTCACCGGCATGTATTCGGCGGTCGGAATCCTCGCGGCGCTGCGACGCCGTGACGTCACCGGCGATGACAGGGGCGGGGGGGCGCATGTCGACATGGCGCTGCTCGATTCACAGGTCGCGGTGCTCGCCAATCAGGCGGCCAATTATCTGGCGAGCGGTGTGGTGCCGAAACGGATGGGCAATGCGCATGTCAATGTGGTGCCCTATCAGGTCTTCGCGACCGCCGACGGCCAACTGGTGATCGCGGTCGGCAATGACGGCCAGTATCGCAAGCTCTGCGCGATATTGGGCGTACCCGAATGGGCCGACGACCCGCGTTTCGTCAATAATGCCGCGCGGCTCGCGAACCGCGCCGAACTGATCCCGCTGCTCGCCGCAAAGATCGCCGCGTGGGACGCGCAGCCGCTGTCGCTGGCGCTCGAGGCCGAGGGGGTTCCCGCGGGGCCGATCAACGATCTTGCGCAGGTGTTCGCCGATCCGCAGGTCGTCGCGCGCGGGATGCGCTTCCGTCCCGGGGGTGCGTCGATCGACGGCGTCGCGAGCCCGATCGTCATCGACGGCGAACGCATGATCGCCGCGGATGGTGCGCCGCCGCTCGGCGGCTGATCGCGGGTTTCGGCGGGGTCAGGTCGCCGGCGAGCCGGTCAGTCTTTGCGTTACCGGTATCAGGGCGACAGCGAAGGCTGCAGCGAGCCACAGGCTCGTATCGCGCGACCAGGCGTAGCTGACCGCACCGAGAATGCCGCCGAAGACCAGCGCGAGCCAGAGCAGCAAATAGGGAATCCAGGCCGTGCGGCTGCCACCGAGGGCCGCATCGGCGAGCCTGTGACCGAGCTTGACGAGGGTGCCCGTCATATAGGTGACGCCGATACTGACCTCGCCGTCGCGGCGGAAGATCGTGTTGGAAGCGCCCATCGCGAGGCACAGGATGCCGATACTTGCGAAATCGAAGCCGATGGTCCGGCAAATGGCTGCGACCAGGAGAAGTGCGGCAACGCCCGAGATGGCGACCACCTTGCGGTGCGCAACGGTGATTTTCGCCGTGGCGATCATGTTGAGGAACACACCGGCGACGAAGAGCGTGATCAGCGTCGCGGCGGCGAGGGTCAGGATGCTTGCCTCTGCCAATCCGATCGCCATTCGTGTCGAGTTACCGCTCATGAACGAGACGAAGAGGCCGCCCGACCCGAGAAACCCGATGGCGTCGACGAAGCCGGCAAGCGTCGCGAGGCAGAAGGCCAGTCGCCTGAAGCTCTTGTCGTACCGGATCATGAGCCCCCCGATAGCATCGGCGTGGCGGATATGTCTGCATGTCTTTCCGGCCGGACGCGCGCGATCCTTTCGCTGTCGGCGGCCGGTTGCCGGGACGCGGTGCCGACAATGAAAAAGGGGCGCCGCAGCGGGCGCCCCTTCTCCCCCTTTTTCTTCGGATCAGAATTTGACCGTGCCGGTGACGAAGACCTGCCGCGGATTGCCGTAGAAGGCGGTAAGCACGCCTTCGCAGCCGAGTGCCGGGATCAGGCTGCCCGCGGGGAGCGGCGCCATGCCGGGGCAGGCCGCGACGGGCGTCGGTGCGGCGGTCCGGATCAGCGCGCCGGTCGTCGGGTTTGCGGCCATGAAAGTATAGCCCGACGTCTTGTACTGCTTGTCGAGCAGGTTCTTGCCGAACACGCCGATGCTCCAGCGATCGTCGGGCGCGGTATAGACGAGGCTCGCATCCCACAGCGCGAAACCCTTCTGGTCGATATAGGGGTTGGGGATTTCGAACTGATAGGTCTTGCTGCGGTATGAGACGGTGGTGGCAAAGCTGATATCGCCGTCGCCGACCGGGGTCGAATAGGCCAGCGTCCCGCTCGCGGTCCATTTCGGCGTATTCTGCACCTCGCGGAATTCGGCGACGTCGGTCGGCACGCTCGCGATATTGGTGATATATTCCTTATATTCGGCGTCGATATAGCCGAGCGCGGTCGAGAAGGTCAGCCGGTCGCCCGGGGTCGCCATATCCTCGCCGAGACGTGCGCGGCCCTCGAACTCCAGCCCCTTGAACTTCGCCTTGCCGGCGTTCGATACGACGCCGCAGAAGGTCGGCAGGCCGGCAACCGAGCAGGCGACCGAACCCGGAATCTGGACGTCGGTATAGTCGGCATAGAAGCCGGCGAGCGCGACGCTCAGCGCGCCGTCGAGCAGGCTGCCCTTGTAGCCGAGTTCGTAACTTTCGACCTTTTCGGGGCGGAAGCTCAGGAAATCGGCAACCTCGTCGTTGGTCGGGCGGCCCGGGATGGCGGCGGGCGCGTTGGCGCCGACCCCGCGCGGGTCGAAGCCGCCGCCCTTGAAGCCCTGCGAATAGCTGGCGTAGAAATTATGATCGGGGGTCGGCTTGTACGACAGCGAGACGCGCGGGGTGAATTTGTTGAAGCTGCGGCTGCCGTTGAAATTGGTGCTCGGCGCGCCCGCGGCGATGCCCGCGCCGCCGAACACCGGCGAACCGCCGCCGATATAATTCTGGCGCAGGATATGCGCCTCGCGCTTGTCCCATGTGTAGCGGCCGCCGACCGAAAGGCTGAACTGGTCGGTGAAATCATAGGTGAAGTCGCCGAACACCGCGAAGGTCGTCGTGTCGACATCGGCCTCGGTGAAGGCGGTGAGCCCCGCGACATTGTTGAAGATGCGCACGTCGAACAGCGTGTCGGCCTTGGCATCGAGATAATAGAAGCCGAGCAGGCCCTTCAGCCGGTCGCCTTCGTAGAGGAGCTGGAATTCCTGGCTCAGCTGTTCGTTGAAATAATAGCCGGGAACGTCGACATCGACCGCAGGCAGCGCGTCGAAGTCGATCGGGGTCGCCGAATTGTCCTTGCGCCACGCGCTGATCGAGCGGAGCGTCACCGTGTCGCTGAGTTCGGCGGTGACGTTCATCGCAAGCCCATAGGCTTCGATATCCTGCTTCGGATCGTTGAGCCCGCCGCGGCTGTCATAGACATCGTCGAGCACCGGCGCGCCCGATTTGAGTCCGGCAATCAGGCGGTGGCCGCCACGCGGGTCGCTCTTGTCCTTGCTGTAATCGCCGGTGATGCGGATGAGCACGGGCGCGTCATAGCCGCCGAGTTCGACGGTACCGCGGCCGGCCCAGACGTCCTTGTTGTAATTTTCGAGACCGGTCGTGAGATTGTCGCCGAAGCCGCCGCGCGACAGGCGTGCCACCGAGCCGCCGACGCGGACGAGGTCGCCGATCGGCGCGCTTGCGGTGACGACGAGATCGGCCTGGTCGTAGGTGCCGAGCGTGCCCTTGATCTTGAGCGAGAACTCCTGCGGCAGCTGTTTGGTGACATATTTGACCGCGCCGCCGATCGTGTTGCGGCCATAGAGCGTGCCCTGCGGCCCACGCAGGATTTCGATGCGCTCGACGTCGTAGATGTCGAGTACCGCGGCCTGCGGGCGATTCAGATAGACGTCGTCGAGATAGATGCCGACGCCCTGTTCGAAACCCGATACCGGATCCTGCTGGCCGACACCGCGGATGAAGGCGCTGAGCGTCGAGTTCGACCCGCGCGACACTTCGAGCGTCGTGTTGGGCGTCGTCTGGCCGATTTCGGTGATGTCGATCGCGCCGGCCTTTTCGAGCGCCTCGCCCGAATAGGCGGTGATCGCGACGGGAACGTCGATCAGCCGTTCGTCGCGGCGGCGTGCCGTCACGATGATCTCGTTATCGCCGGCGTCGGTGGCGCCCGCTTCCTGCGCGAAGGCAGCGGGGGCGAAGACGATCATCGAAAGCGCGCTCGTGGCGAGCACGGCACGGCGCAGCGGGCGGGCGAAAGGACGCATATGACTCTCCCATGTGACGGGCGGCCCCTCGCCGCCCCGATTCTGTTTTTCCTGGGCCGGTGCTTGCCAAGCCGCGTCGCATCCAATAATGAAACATGAACCAAGTTTCAACTTGGAATATGGCTTCGTCGCTTTTTGCTTGCCAGTGGTGCGGAAATGCCACGATGCAGGCGGGGCCGGACGAAGGGGGAGACGGAAAGGCAGCCATGGATCAGCCACAAGCCGGAGCGGGACAGGCGGGCGAGCGCTCGGGTGAGGCGCGCGACAAGACCCCGCGCACCGAGCGCGGGCGGCGGACGCTGCGCAAGCTGCTCGATGCCGCGGCGCTCGAATTCGGCGAGCGCGGTTTTCACGAAGCGTCGATCAGCGCGATCACGCGCCGCGCGGGGACGGCGCTCGGCAGTTTCTACACCTATTTCGATTCGAAGGAGGAAATCTTCCAGGCGCTCGTCCGCTATATGAGCGAGCAGCTGCGCGACCATGTGACGCCGCTCGTCCAGTCAGCGCCCGACGAGATCAGCGCCGAGCGCGTCGGGCTCGAATCCTATCTCGGCTTCGTGCGCGAGCATAAGGAGATTTACCGCATCATCGACGAGGCCGAGTTCGTCGATTATGCGAGCTATCGCCGCCATTATGAAACGACCGTCGCGCGCGTGCGGCAGCGGCTGGAGAATGGCGCGGCGCGGGGCGAGATTCGCGGCGACGTCAGCGAAATCCACGCGTGGGCGATCGGCGGGATGAACGTGTTCCTCGGGATGCGCTACGGACTGTGGGACACCGACAGCGACATATCGGAGATCGCCGCGATCGCGAACGACCTGCTCGCGAACGGTCTGAAGAAGCGGGATTGAATAAATCGTCGCCCTCGCGAAGGCGGGGGCCGCTGTCGGTTTACGCAGTGATGAAAGGCAAGGCCGGCAACGGCCCCCGCCTTCGCGGGGGCGACGGTTAGCGCGCTATCAAAAAAATCGCATGCTCGGCACGCCAGCTTGCCGCCGCGTCGCTTGCCGGCTTGTCGCCCGACAGGTGCCAGACGCGTTCGACCCTGATGCCCTTCATGCGGACAAGATCGCGGAAGTCGCTGACCGTGACATGGTGGATGTTCGGCGTTTCGTACCACGCGACGGGCAGCAGCCGCGTTACCGGCATACGTCCGCCCCACAGCAGCGCGAGCCGGATGCGCCAGTGCGCGAAATTGGGAAAGCTGACGAACGCGCGCGGCGCGATGCGCAGCAGCTCGTCGACGACCCTGTCGGGGCGCTCGGTGGTCTGCAGCGTCTGCGAGAGGATCGCATAGTCGAAGGCGTCGTCGGGATAGTCGGCGAGGTCGCGGTTGGCGTCGCCCTGCACGACCGATTGGCCGCGCGCGATCGCGGCGGTGACATTGTCGGGATCGATCTCGAGCCCGCGGGCATCGACGCCCTTGTCGCGGAGTGCCGCCATCAGTTCGCCGTCGCCGCAGCCGACGTCGAGCACGCGCGCCGTCGACGGGACGGCATCGGCGATGATCGCAAGATCGGGGCGCAGCTTCATCGTCAGGCCTGCCTGTAGACGTCGGGGAAGTGCCGCTGCATGAACGGCGCGCTGTCCTCGACCGGGGTCCAGCCGAGCGCGGCATAAAGGCCGTGGGCGTCGCTGGTCGCGAGCATCCAGCGCCGGAGCCCCTGCAGGTCGGGGTGGTCGTGCAACGCGGTCACCATGCGCGCGGCGAGGCCGTGCCCGCGATGCGCCTCGAGCACATAGACGTCGGCGAGGTAAGCGAAGGTCGCGCGATCGGTGACGACGCGGGCAAAGCCGACCTGCGCGCCGCCCGGTGCAAAGACGCCGATGCAGAGCGACCCCGCGATGGCACGTTCGACAACGGCGCGCGAAATATTCGCGGCCCAATAGCTCTGCGCCAGAAAAGCATGAATCGCATCGACCTGCATGTCGGCCGCGTCGAACGACAGACGATAGTTTCCGGTCATGCCAGCCCTGCCCGCAGGGATCCCGCGACAAGCCGGTCGAGCGCGGGGACGTCGAGGAGGAAGCTGTCGTGGCCAAAGGGCGCCGACAGTTCGACGAAGCTCGCCGCAGCGCCGACGCTTTGCAGCGCCTGCACGACGCGGCGCGATTCGGAGGTCGGATAGAGCCAGTCGGTGTCGAAGCTGACGAGGGTGAAGCGCACGTCCTTCGCTCCCGCGAAGGCGCCGGCGAGCCGTCCGTCGTGCGGCTCGGCGAGATCGAAATAGTCCATCGCGCGGGTAATATAGAGATAGGCGTTGGCGTCGAAGCGATCGGTGAAGGCGAGCCCCTGGTGCCGGAGGTAGGATTCGATCTGGAAATCGGCGTCGAAACCGAAGCTCTTGATATCGCGTGCCTGCAGCCGGCGGCCGAATTTCTCGGTCAGCCCTTCTTCGGAGAGATAGGTGATGTGCGCCGCCATGCGCGCGACCGCGAGCCCCTTGGTGGGCGCGCGCGCGCTGCCATAATATTGGCCGTCCTGCCAGTCGGGGTCGGCCATGATCGCCTGCCGCCCGACCTCGTGGAACGCAATATTCTGCGCCGAATGGCGCGCCGCGCTCGCGATGACGAGCGCCGAGGCGAGCCGGTCGGGATAGGTCGCGGCCCAGGCGAGCGTCTGCATGCCCCCCATCGACCCGCCGACGACGGCGTGGAGCCGCGAAATGCCGAGATGGTCGAGCAGCATCGCCTGCGCGCGCACCATGTCGGTGATCGTGATGACCGGAAACTGCATGCCGAGCGGCGCGCCGGTCGTCGCGTCGGGGGTCGCGGGGCCGCTCGTCCCCATGCAGCTGCCGAGCACATTGGCGCAGATGACGTGGAAACGGTCGGTGTCGATCGGCTTGCCGGGACCGACCATGCGCGCCCACCAGCCGGGTTTCCCGGTGCCCGGATGGTCGCTCGCGACATATTGGTCGCCGGTGAGCGCGTGGCAGATCAGCACCGCGTTCGACCTGTCGGCGTTCAGTGCGCCATAGCTTTGGTAGGCGATCGTCACCGACGGCAGCATCTGTCCGCTGTCGAGCGGCAACGCCGCCGCGATCGTCACGCTCTGGTGCTGAATCTGGTGGAGCAGGCTCGCCATGGTTCGCGCGGGGCTAAGCGGGCGGGCGCACCCTGTCAACGTGCTGGACTCGCGACGCACAGCCGTTAAACGGCGCGGCATGACCGACACGACCGAAACCCTTGTGCCCAAGCCGTGGATCAGCGGCATCGCCCCCTATGTTCCCGGCAAGTCCGCCGGCGCCGACGGGCGTCCGCTGATCAAGCTCTCGGCGAACGAAAATCCGCTCGGAACGGGCGAAAGGGCGCGCGCGGCGTTCGCCGCCGCGCAGGCGGCGCCCGATGCGTTGTCGCGCTATCCCGATCCGGGGTCGGTCGAGCTTCGCGAGACGATCGCCGCCAAGTTCGGGCTCGACCCGGCGCGGATCATCTGCGGCAACGGATCGGACGAGCTGCTGCACCTCGCGGCGGGAACCTATGCGGGCGCGGGCGACGAGATTCTCTACGTCCGCTATGGCTTTGCGGTATACGAGATCGCGGCGCGTCGCGTCGGCGCGGTGCCGGTCGAGGCCGACGACCGCGACTATGCGACCGACGTCGATGCACTGCTCGCCGCGGTGACGGAGAAGACGCGCGTCGTCTATCTCGCCAATCCGAACAATCCGACGGGCACGCTCGCGACGCGCGAGGAGGTCCAGCGCCTCTACGCCGGGCTACCGAAGAATGTGCTGTTCGTCATCGATCAGGCTTATAGCGAATATCTGTCGGAGGCCGAGGACGACGGCGGGCTCGAGCTTGCGAAGACGCAGCCGAACGTGTTCATCACGCGCACCTTCTCGAAGATCCACGGGCTCGCCGCGGAACGCATCGGCTGGGGCTATGCCGCCGCCGAGGTGGTGTCGGCGCTGCACCGCATCCGCCTGCCGTTCAACGTCACGCGCGCGGGGCAGGCCGCGGCGGTTGCGGCGCTCGGCGACGACGAGTTCGTGAACCACAGCCGCGAGCATAATGCGAAATGGCGCGCATGGCTGGCCGGGGAACTCGAAAGCCTCGGCAATCATGGCGTGCGCATCGTGCCGTCGGCGTGCAATTTCCTGCTCGTGCTGTTCGAGGGCAAGACGAATGCCGAGACGGTGTACAACCGGCTGATGGACGCGGGCTATATCGTCCGCTGGCTGCCGGGGCAGGGCCTGCCGAACGCGCTGCGCATGACGATCGGCACCGAGGAAGAGACGCGCGGGCTGGCCGCGGCGATCCGCGCGGCGCTGGCCGGCTGATGGCGATCGAACGCGTCGCCATTGTCGGGCTCGGCCTGATCGGCTCGTCGATCGCGCGTGCGATCGGGGAGCGGTTGCCCGGCGTGGCGGTGACCGGCCATGACGTCAGCGACGCGGTCCGCGCGGCGGCGCGCGAACTCGATTTTTGCGACACGATCATCGACGATCCGGTCGCCGCGGTGACCGACGCCGATCTGGTCATTCTGGCGGTTCCGGTCGGACGGATGGCCGACGTCGCCGCGGCCATCGCGCCGGGCCTGAAGCCCGACACGATCATCTCGGACGTCGGCTCGTCCAAGGCCGGGGTTGCCGATGCATTGGCGAAGGCCCTGCCGGGCCATGTCGTGATCCCCGCACATCCGGTCGCAGGGACCGAGAACAGCGGCCCCGCCGCGGGTTTTGCCACGCTGTTCGAGGGGCGCTGGTGCATCGTGACGCCCGGCCCGGGAACGCCCGCAGATGCAGTATCGGCGCTGACGGGCTTCTGGCAGGCGCTCGGCGCCCGCGTCGAGACGATGGACGCCGCGCATCACGATATGGTGCTCGCGGTGACGAGCCATCTGCCGCACCTTATCGCCTACACGATCGTCGGCACCGCGAGCGAGCTCGAGGAAGTCACCGAGAGCGAGGTGATCAAATATTCGGCGGGCGGTTTCCGCGACTTCACGCGCATAGCGGCGAGCGATCCGGTGATGTGGCGCGACGTGTTCCTCGCCAACCGCGACGCGGTGCTCGCGACGCTCCAGCGCTTCAACGAGGATCTGACGGTGCTCCAGCAGGCGATCCGCCGCGGCGACGCCGACAAGCTCGAGGACTGGTTCACCCGCACGCGCGCGATCCGCCGCTCGATCATCGAACAGGGGCAGGATGATGCGGCGCCCGATTTCGGGCGCAAGCACTGATTTCCGCTGCCGCTATTCGGCGGAAAGCAACGCCTCGGGCGGGTTCAGCGCATTGATCGCGACGCGCACGCGCGCCTCTGCCTCGTCGCGCGGCAGCCCGGCGGGGATGGTTTCGCCGACCCGGTAGGTGATCGTGCCCGGCCATTTGACCCATTTGCGCGGTGGATAGGCGATGCCGCTGTCGACCGCGACGGGGATCACCGGGACGCCGAGGAGGCGATATACGCCGGCGAAACCCGACCGCAGCTGCGGTGCCTGCCCGTGCGGTACGCGCGTTCCCTCGGCGAAGAGGACGAGCGGGCGCCCGTTCGCGAGCGCGGCCTTCGCCGCGCCGAGCATCGCGCGCATCGCCTTGCCGCCGCCATCGCGGTCGACAGGGATCAGGCCATAGAAATGCGCCGCCTGCCCCCAGACGGGGATCGAGAACAGCTCCTCCTTTGCGAACACCGCGGGGTGCCGGAACAGCATCGGCTGCTCGATCGTCTCGAACGCCGACTCATGCTTGAAGACGTAGAGCACCGGAGCATCGGGCATCTCGCCCTCGACGACGATCCTCTGCCCGAGCACGAAGCGGCAGATCAGCCGGTGGAACTGCGCCCAGATACGCACGAACCAGATCGTCGCGCGGTGCGAGACCGGCAGCGAGATCACGGCTCCGATCGAGCTGATGCTGCTCATCAGCACGAACAGGATCCAGAAGAGGATCGAGCGGAAAAGGGCGACGGTGTAGCGCATCGGCGCCGGTCTTAGAGACCGAGAAGCCCGCCCGCCAGTCCCGCGAGATATTTATGATATTCGCGGAACAGGGTCGCGAAGCCGGGCTGGCTGCGCACCGCATCGGGCACGATCGTCGCCTTGTCGCCGACCGCGCGGCCGATTTCATATTCGGCGCGGCGCATATGCCAGTCGGTCGTGATCAGCCGGATGCTCCTGTATTTGCGCCGTTCCGCCCAGGTCGCGACCTCGGTGGCATTCGAGCGCGTATCCTCGGCCTCGAACCCCAGCGCGATGCAGCATTCGAACAGGCTGACCGGGCGTCCGTATTCGGCGGCGAGTTCGCGCGGCTTCACCTCGCGCGCGACGCCGCTGATAAGCAGGCGTTTGGCGTCGCCCGCCTCGAGCCGTTCGAGCGCACGGTCGATGCGCCCCGGGCCGCCGGTGAGGACGACGATCGCGTCGGTCTTTTGCGGGCCGGCGGGCAGCGGCAGCAGCAGCGCAAACCAGGCGAAGCCAAGAACCCAGGCCAGAAATAACAGGGAAATCAGGCGCTTGATCATAATATCTTCTTGAGCGCCGCGAGCAGCGTCTGGCGTGCGGTGAGAGCTGCAAGCGCGATAGCCAATAGCGGGAGTGCCAGCAAGAGCGCCCATCCCGCCGGACCGAGCGACGCGGTCGCGGCGAGGCCGGCGGTGACCCCCGACCATTGCCAGCCGATCAGCAGCAGGATTGCCGCGGCAACCGCGCTGCCGAGCGCGATGCCATAGGCGGTGTCGATCGCGATGCGGCGCTGGAACAGCCGCGTGATCTGGCGGTCGGTCGCGCCGATCAGGTGCAGCATCTCGATCGTCGCGAAATGCGTGCCGAGCGCGGCGCGCGCGGTCATGATCACGATCGCCGCGCTCGCTGCCGTCATGAGCAGCACCATCGCACCCGCGATCCATGCGAGCGAGCGGATGAGCCGGGCGACGGGGCCGAGCCATTCGGCATGCGGTATGATCCGCGCGCCCGGCGCCTCGCGCGCGACGAGCGCCCGCAGCGCGCGCATATGGCCGTTGCGGTCTCCTCCCGCCAGATCGATATCGACCAGCGCCGGCAGCGGCAGCGATTTCAACAGCGGGTCGTCGCCCTCGGCGCTGCCGAACCATTGACCGAGCGTCGCCCGCAATTCTTCCTGCCCGACCGCGCGCGCGGAAAGGACGAAGGGCCGGGCCGTGGCGGCACGGCGGAGTGCGGCAGCCTGCCCGGCGCGCGTCGCGGGATTGGCGGTGACGATCTGCACCGTGACGCGGCCGGCGATCGCGTTGCCGATCGCGCCCGCCGAGCGGGCGAGGCCAACCCCGGCCGCGGCGGCGAGCAAGGTCAGCATCATCAATATCGCGATGACCCAGGGCGTCGGTCCCGAGAGGCGGCGGTCGGGAAGCAACCGGCGATGCTGGACGGGGACGCGCGGGATGATCATGTCCGGTTCGCCGGCGGATAGCGCAGCGCGCCGGTGGGGTCGGACAGGCGGCCGCGTTCGAGCCGCATCATCTGCGCATTTTCGATGCGGCTGATGAGATGGATATCGTGCGTTGCGACGACCACCGTGGTGCCGAGGCGGTTGAGCGCCTCGAAGAGCCCGAGCAGACGCATTGCCATGTCGGGGTCGACGTTGCCCGTCGGTTCGTCGGCGACGAGCAGTTGCGGGCGGGCGATCACGGCGCGCGCGATCGCGACGCGCTGCTGTTCGCCGCCCGACAGCGTCGCGGGACGCGCCTCGGCGCGATCGCCGAGGCCGATCCAGCTCAGCATCTCGCCGACGGGGCCCGACAGATCCTCTTCGCTGACCCCGGCGATGCGCAGCGGCAGCGCGATATTGTCGCGCGCGCTCAAATGCGGGATCAGGCGGAAATCCTGAAAGACGACGCCGATGCGGCGGCGAAACCCGGGCAGGCGATGACGCGGCATCGCAACCAGATCCTCGCCGAACAGGCGGACGATGCCGCGGCTGGGGCGCTGCGCGAGATAGAGCATCCTGAGCAGCGACGTCTTGCCCGCACCCGATGCGCCGGTGAGAAAATAGAAGCTGCCCGGCTGGAGGTTGAAGCTGATGTCGGAGAGAATCTCTGCATCGGGGCCGTAGCGCAGGCCGACGCCGTCGAACTCGACCATCGCGCCACCGGGGCGGACCGGAGGTGCATCGGTCACGACGTCACGCGTGCGCGATCATGCGCCTGCGGGTGACCGAGGAACTGGTGCGCTGGTCCGCTCATCCGCCTGCCTGTCGCACGGCTATCCACAGAGGACAAGATGCGAGTGGAACGCGGCGCTTGCAACGTCGCGAATCAGCGTGTTTAGAGGGATCCCATGATCCTTGCCTGCCCGTCCTGCCACACCCGCTATGTCGTCCCCGATACGGCGATCGGACCGACGGGCCGCACGGTGCGCTGCGCCAATTGCCGCCACAGCTGGTTCCAGGAACCCGCTGCGACCCCCGCCGCAGCGGTCGAAACCGCGGTTCCGGCGTCGAGCGTGCCGGTCCCGCCGCCGCCGTCGCCGGCACCCGAACCGTCGGTCAGGCCCGTTCCCGCGGCGAGCTATTCCGACATTCCGGAACCCTCGCCCGATCCGACCCCGCCGCCGCCGGCCTTTGCCGCCGCCGACCGCGCCCCGCGCGTCCCGCCCGTCGCGGACGACGCGCCGCTGCCGTTCCGCCGGCCGCGGCGCAATCCCGCGAAACGCTGGACGATCATCGCCGCGAGCGCCGCCGTGCTGATGATTGCCGCGACCGGTGCGCTCGCCTGGTTCGGCCTGCCGGGCTGGGCACAGGGGCTCGGCCTGCCGGGCGGCGTCGACGAGCCCGATCTGGTGATCGAGCTGCCCCCCAACCAGGACCATCGCGAACTTGCCGACGGGACGATCTATTTCGCGGCGTCGGGGGTGATCATCAACCCGACCGATCGCGAGCAGCGCGTGCCGCCGATCCTCGCCGAGCTGCGCGATGCGCAGGGGACGATCGTCTACAGCTGGACGATCAAGCCGCCGGTGCGGATGCTCCCGCCGAACGAGAAGGTCAATTTCAGCGAGGCGAAGCTCGATATCCCGCGCCGCGCGACACAGCTGACGGTGAGCTGGGCGCTACCGAAAGGCTGAAAAACCAATGGTGTGGGGTGACGTCGCGGCGGCGTGGCGTCACAGGCTGAGCGCGGCGACGAGCGACAGCAGGAAACTGGTCAATGTCGCGACGACGATCGGCGCGAAGCTGCGCCAGCCCTGGTCGAGCAGCAGGTGCAAGCGTGCCTTCATCGCGGTGGCGACGATCGCAAGGAGCAGCAGCGCCTGCGCGCCGGTCGCGGCGGCATCCTGCGCGACCTTCGGAATCGCGGTCAGCGAATTCACCGCCGCGACGGCGAGGAAGCCGACGATGAACCAGGGCAGACGCAGCGGGATGCGCGGCTTGCCGCCACCCTCGCCGCTGCGCCCGAGCCACAGCGCGACGAGCATCAGCATCGGCGCGAGCAGCGCGACGCGTGTCAGCTTGACGATCGTCGCGACTTCGCCGGCCGGCGCCGAGAAGGAAAAGCCGCCGCCGATCGCCTGCGCGACGTCGTGGATCGACGCGCCGATCAGGAAGCCCGCCTGCGCGTCGGTGAGGTCGAGTTCGGCTGCGAGTACGGGGTATAGCGTCATTGCGAGCGCGCTCGCGACGGTGATGCCGACGAGCGTCAGCGTGAAGCGCGCCTGGTCGACGCGCCTGTCGCCGATCAGCGAATAAAGCGCGAGCGCCGCCGATGCGCCGCAGATCGCGGTTGCGCCCCCGGCGAGGAGCGCGGCATGGCGATCCTGCGCGAACAGCCGCGCGCTCGCCACGGTCACGACGATCACCGCGAGCATGATCAGCACGAGCAGCGCAAAGGGCAGCGGCCCCAGTTCGGCGAGCTGCCCGGCGGTGATCCGCGCGCCGACGAGCACGATGCCGATCCGGAGCGCGGTCTGCGACATGAGGTCGAGCCCGGCATGGGTGCGGCTGTCCTGCGACAGGAACGAGAGGGCGAGGCCGATCAGCAGCCCCATCAGGACGATCGGCGCGGCATAATGATCGGCGAGCCATGCGGCGGCGAGCGCGGCGATCGCGGTGACGAGCATCCCGGGCAGATAATCGCGCCAGCGCCGCCGCGCGGGCGGGTGCGCCTCGAGCTGCATTTCGCCATAGAGATCGGCGGCCATCGGCCAGCCCTGTCCGGATATTTTCACGCGCTATGCCCTGTGCCCATGCGCCGCGCTTCGCATATCGCCGCCTCGCGGTCGATAGGCCATTGCTGGCGGCGCGCGGGCTTGCTAGAGGCCGCGCTCTGTCCGCACCCGTAGCTCAGCTGGATAGAGCGCTGCCCTCCGAAGGCAGAGGCCAGGGGTTCGAATCCCTTCGGGTGCGCCATTTCTCTTTACATTTCAAATTCTTGCAAGGGCACTGTGTCGGTCTGTCCGGCATGGTTTTGCTGCGCAAGCATCCGGCGATGGTTTCAATACGCGTTTGCCATCGGCACCCAATTGCGCGGTCGCCGGCAAATTATAAAAATCCCCAGGTTACAGATTGTTGGGTAGGCGCACGTGCGGATGCGCCTCGCCACGACAGCCTTCATTGCAAAGCGGGATCCGATCGGGGTCTTGCGCCTCGATGCGTTCCGCCGGCTGGATCGATATTCGCCAATTCTGGCGAACGAGGCGTCAATGCACCAGCAATCTGTCCGGACCGCTCGGCGGGAGCCGGTCACGCTGCCAATGCGCTCTCGCAAAAGCGCGCACCCGTTGGTCGGCCCAGCTGTACACGCGCGCGAAGACAATGCCGAACCCGATCGCAGCAAAAAGGGAAAGCCATGGCATCGGGCCGTGGAACAGCCGGATGACCAGCGACTTCACCTGATAATGACTGAGATACATGAACATCGACGAACCGGCGATCTCCGCGACGATCGTCTTTACCCGGGAAGGGACCGATATCTCGGGCACAAAGAGCAATAACGCCACGCCGCCCGTTATATAGGCGCTCGCCGAAGTGAGGCCGTGGTGCTGCACGACAGCCGCCGTCACGATTGCCATGGCCACAAGACGGTCCCGCAGATCGCGCACGCTGGCGATCAGCATGCCGGCGCCGACCGTCCACAGATACCAGATCGGGGTGCGGTGGTAGAGATAGTTCGTGTCCCAGACCCTCTCGACCTGCCAACTTATGATGATGGCAATGATCATGAGGCCGGTGGAACTGGTCATCGGGCGACTCCGGAACCATTCGCGCACCTTCGGAATCGCCAGCAGCCCCGCGACAATCAGGAGCAATTGCATGTAGATTTCGGCGAAATAATAATAGGCGACGTGATATTGTTCGGGGTCAAACCAGTTGGATATCAAAAGCGGCGGCTTCGGTTCGAACGTCCTCGCCCAGAGCTGCATCGCGACGACAACGAGGAAGGTCGGGATGGCGACCCGCACAATGGTTCCGAAAATCGTGCCGACGTTTCCCGTCCGGCTGATTTCCGGCCACTGGAAGCGCATGACGCTGTAGCCGCACAGCATGAACAGGAAATAGGCGGCACCCCAATTCTGGCTGTAGACAAATGTATCCAGATGCAGCGCAACGATACAGATCATGAAGAATGCGCGGGTCAGCGTGGCGGATTCCAGTCGGCGCCAGCCGTTCGCGTGCACTGGGGTCCTGCATTGCTCCAGTTGCGCGACCGTCAGCGACTCCCATCCGCCGGGTAGCGGGCCAAAGCGTTCCTCAAACCCGAGCGAGAAGTGGATATAGCTGAGCGAATCCCCTCCCATGGTTTCGAAGCTGTCTTCCGGACCGACATCCCTTCCGGGGAAAAACTGCCGGAAAAATGCCCGCACATCGTCGGGCGGGGGTGCGGCGGCGTGATCGACGGCGGGATCGGCTGCAGCCGCCTCGTTCGTCCGGACAAATTCTTCGGTGAGGCGGCGGCGCAACGGTTTGCCGGTCGCCGTCCGTGGAAGCGCCGGCATCACCCTGACGTGCAGGGCGTCTCCGGCGTTCACGCCCAGTTCCTTCAGGGCCTGGGCCGCGGCGGAATGAAGCCGGTCAGGCGCGAGATCCATCGCCTCGGCCGCAACGAGAACCCCCTCGCCGCGAAGGACGTCGGGGACTTTGGCCACAACGACCTTGCCGCCCAGCCCGAGACGCCCGGCAATCCGCAGTTCGAGCAGGTCCGGGTTGATTTTCACGCCACCGGTATTGATCAGATCGTCGGCCCGGCCGTCATAATAGAGATAGCCGTCCTCGATGTGGCCCAGATCGCTGGTTTCCAGCCAGCCGTCGCGACCGCAGAGGTCCGCGAGCCGATCGGCATCGACGCGCCAGGGGGCGACGTGCGGCCCCCGAATCCGGATCCGGCCCGCCGCGGATATCCCGACTTCGGTCGCGCCAACCGCTTTCCCGACGGAGTCGAGAAACTCGTCCGGGACGTCCGAGATGCGCAGGAAGGTGCTGCGCGATGCCTCGGTGAGGCCGTAGTGCTGAACGATCCGCGCATTGGGAAAGAGGTCGCGAACCGCGCGTTTCTCTGCGCCGGACATGAATTGCGACCCGATTTCCATCCATCGCAGCTTCTTGCCGGCATCGCCGATGACGTCCGGCGCATTCAGCAGAATCCGCAGAAGGGTGGGCACCGCGGAGAGCGAATTGACCTCGCCCGATCGGAGCATGCGCGAAAGCTCGAGGGGATCGAAGCCGCGCGGCGGCAGATAGGATTGGCCGCCGACCGCGCTGATCGCACGGACACGGCCCATGCCGAAACTATAGGTCGCCGGCACACCGACATATTCGCGGACGTCGGGCGTCAGATCCATTTGATCGATGATCCGGTCCGCCGCATCGGCGAGGTTCGAATAGGTCAGGACGATGCCTTTGGGCTTGCCCTCCGTGCCCGAGGTATAGGTGACCTGCGCCGGTCGATCGTCGCGGATCAGGGGGTGACGTTCGGTGAACCAGCCGCTTCCCGCGTCGGGGATGATGCAGCGATCGATGTCCATTCCGGTCAGCGTCCGCGCGAAAGACTCGTCGGAAACAATGACCAGCGGCTGCCGGGCCTCGTTCAGCGCAAACAGATTCTCGATGAATGACAGCGAGTTTCGCGCAACGATTGCGGAGGCCGTCAACTTCCGATCTCTCACCATGCAAACCCTGTACTGACCGGCGCATAGGCGCTTTCGGCTGAACGTGGCACGGGGTGCGCGCCAAAACCGGAAGCGCGCCCCAAGCGAGTCTCCATTATGCCCGTGAATGCACCGCGAAGATGCTTGGCGAATTCATTTCCGATTTTTCGCAATGCCACCACCCGCATGATTGACGCGGAACAGGGGTGTTTGCCCTTGCCGGCATGGCTCGCAGCGAGGTCGAAGCGTCCGGTGCGACGAGGGGAAAGTGCCCGGGTCCGTGCGACGCCGGCAGTTCCGGGCTAGCCGGCCTGAAGCAGCATTTCGGAACGCAGCGCGAGCAATTCGCCGCCGAGTGCCTCGATCCCGGTATCGCTGCGCGTTCCGGCGACGATCGAAGCCGACAGACAAAAGCCGGGGGCGATGTCGACCATGCCGGCCGCAACGGTACAGACACCGCGATGCGTATCGCCCCGGTCGATCGCGAAGCCTTTCGCCATCGCCTCGACAATCTGGCGCACATAGGTTTCGAACGCCAGCTCGGCCTGCCAGCGCACGGGGGCATAGCGGCGTGCCAGCTCGGCTTCGCCGACCGCCTGCGCCGCCGCGATCGCCCGTCCCGCCGCACCGCTGCCGAGCGGCTGACGCTGGTCGTCGGCGAGGCTGAGACGCATGCCCGCATCGCTTTCCGCGCGGACGACGAGTTGCATGCGGTCGCGCGATACAATCTTCCAGAGACCCACCGCCGCTTCGGCTGTCTGCGCGAAATGTGCCATCAGCGGCTGCGCCGCGTCGACGAGCCGTGCGGCGTGACTGTCGCGCAGCGCGTCGGCCGCCTGCCAGAGGGGGGCCAGCCGATATTGCTTCGAGCGCGCATCGCGCTCGACCGCGCCTTCGGCGACGAGGGTTTTCAGGAGATTGAGGCCGCTGGATGGGCTCAGGCCGAGGAGACGGCCGATATCCGACAGGGTCAGCGGCCCCGATTCCGCGAGCAGGCGGAGGATCGCGAAGGCTTGCGCCACGGAACGAACAGGGCCGGTCATCGGTACCGGATATTTTCAACATCATGAAAAATCAATTCTGAATGTTGAAATGATGCGAGCGAACGCATATCGCGCTAATCAACACGAATCGAACGGGAGAGCGGCCATGAACGGATGCCTCGAGGGAAAGGTCGTTGCGATTACCGGTGCCGGGCGCGGCATCGGGCGCGAGCTGGCGCTGCATTGTGCGGCGCAGGGTGCGGCGGTGATTGTCAACGATCCGGGCGTAGCGCAGGCAGGCGATGGCGGCGATGCGGCTCCGGCCGAGACCACCGCCAACGACATCGTCGCAGCGGGCGGCAAGGCGGCGCCCAATTTCGGCAATGTCGCCGACCCGAAGGAAGCAGCGGGCATCATCGAGGATGCGGTCGCGAAGTTCGGCCGCATCGACGCGGTGGTCAACAACGCGGGCATCCTTCGCGACACCATCTGGCACAAGATGAGCTATGAGGACTGGAAAAGCGTCATCGAGGTCAATCTCACCGGCGTCTTCAACGTGTCGAAGGCCGCGACGCCCTATTTCCGCGAGCAGCAGTCGGGCAGCTTCATCCACTTCACCTCGACCAGCGGCCTGATCGGCAACATCGGGCAGGCCAATTATTCCGCCGCGAAGCTCGGCGTCGTCGCGCTGTCGCAGTCGATCGCGCTCGACATGGCGCGCGTCGGCGTCCGTTCGAACTGCATCGCTCCCTTTGCATGGAGCCGCATGACCGCTTCGATCCCGGCGACGACGCCCGCCGAGCGGGAACGCGTCAAGCGCATCCAGTCGATGTCGGCCGACAAGATCGCGCCGCTCGTCGCCTATCTGGCGTCCGACCTGTCGCAGGATGTGACGAACCAGATCTTCAGCGTCCGCAAGAACGAGATCGCCCTGTTCTCGAAACCGCGCCCCGTGCGCTCGATGACCAAGATCGAGGGCTGGACGGCCGAAGCGATCGCCGACGAGCTCATTCCCGCGTTCCGCCCGAGCTTCGCGCGCGCCGACGAGGTGTCGGCGCATGTCTTCCCCTACGACCCCATCTGAGGAGCAACCGATGAGCAACCCCGGCATGGACGCGGACGTCTTCGACCAGTTCATCGAACAGCTCGACCGTTATGTGCGCGATCGCCTTCTCCCCGCCGAGAAGGAGATCATCGAGAGCGACGCGATCCCCGACGATATCCTGTCCGAAATGCGCGACATGGGGCTGTTTGGCCTGACGATCCCCGAAGAGTTCGGCGGCGCGGGAATGAACGTCAGCCAGTATATCAGGACGATCCACACGATCAGCTATGCGATGCCGGCGTTCCGCTCGATCATCTCGATCAACATCGGCATGTTCGCCTCGGCGCTCAAGAATGGCGGGACCGAAGCGCAGAAGGCCGAATGGCTGCCGCGCGTCGCCGCGGGCGAAATCGCCGCCTTCGGCCTGACCGAACCCGGCTCGGGATCGGACTCGGCGGGGCTTCAGACGACGGCGACCCAGACCGATAACGGCTGGGTCCTGAACGGCACCAAGCGCTACATCACCAACTCGCCCTTCGCGAAAGTTGGCCTGATCATGGCGCGCACCTCGAAGGAGAATCTTCCCAAGAACGCCCATGTCTCGGCCTTCGTCGTCCCGATGGACGCGCCGGGCGTCTCGATCGGCAAGTCGGACAAGAAGATGGGCCAGTCGGGCAGCCATATCGCCGACATCATCATGGAAGACGTCCGCGTTGGCGGCGAGGCGCTGCTCGGTGGCGAACTCGGCAAGGGTTTTGCCTATGCGATGATGAGCCTCGACAACGGTCGCATGTCGGTCGGCGCCGCTGCCACGGCTTATGCGCGCCGCGCGCTCGACAGCGCAGTGCGTTACGCGACCGAGCGCAAGGCCTTTGGCGAACCGATCGCGAATTTCCAGCTGATCCAGCAGATGCTCGCGCAGAGCGAGATCGACATCTATGCCGCCGAATGCATGATGGAGGACGTCACGTGCCGCGCCGACGCGGGCGAGAATGTCCTGCGCAAGGCCGCGGCGTTCAAGGTCTTCGCCTCCGAAATGTGCGGCCGCGTCGTCGATGCCTGCGTCCAGGTCTATGGCGGCGCGGGCTATCTCGCCGAATATGACGCCGAGCGCTTCTTCCGCGATGCGCGCATCTATCGCATCTACGAAGGTACGACGCAGATCCTGCAACTCCAGATCGCAAAGCATATGCTGCGCGAGTTTGCGGCGGCGAACTGATGTACCCACTCCTGTCCGGCCTGTCGGTGATCGAGGCGTCGTCGTTCGTCGCCTCGCCCACGGCCGGGCTCTATTGCGCGCAGTTCGGCGCCGAGGTGATCCGCGTCGACCAGATCGGCGGCGGCCCCGATTTCCGGCGCTGGCCGGTCACGGCGGAGAACAACTCGCTCTATTGGGAAAATCTCAACCGCGCGAAGAAATCGGTCGCGCTCGACCTCGGCCGGCCCGAAGGGCGCGAGCTGTTGCAGGAGCTGGTGCGCGCGACGGGCCAGTTCATCACCAACTTCCCCGTCGAAGGCTTCCTGTCGCACGCCAAGCTCGCCGAAGGCCGCGCCGACCTGATCACCGTCCGCGTGATGGGCTGGGCCGACGGCTCGCCCGCGCTCGATTATACGGTGAACAACAGCGTCGGTTACCCGATGCTCACCGGCGCCGGGCCCGAGCCCGTCAATCATGTGCTGCCCGCGTGGGACCTGCTCACCGGCGCCTATGCGGCGTTTGCGCTGCTCGCCGCGATTCAGCGGCGGAGCGTCAGCGGCGAAGGCGGCGAGGTGCGCGTTCCTCTCTCGGACGTCGCGATCGGCACCGTCGCCAATCTGGGCGGCATCGCCGAAGTGCTTTATTCGGGCGCGAATCGTCCGCGGCTCGGCAATGCGGTCTATGGCCTGTTCGGGCGCGACTTCGCGACGCGCGATGGCGAACGCACGATGATCGTCGTCGTCACCCCGCGCCAGTGGGCCAATCTGATCGCTGCACTGAACCTTGGCGACGCCATCGCCGCAATCGAAAGCGCACGCGGCGTCTCCTTCGCGAAGGACGACGGCCTCCGCTTCGACCATCGCGATGCACTCTACCCCTTGTTCGAACAAGCGATTGGCGCACGCGATCACGCCGATCTCGCCGCCGCCTTCGATGCGGGAGGGATCGTCCATTCGGCGTACCGCACCATGGCCGACGCGGTACAGGATCCGGCGCTCGTCGCGAACAACCCGATCTTCGGCAGCGCTATAAACCCCAGCGGCTTCGCCTATCCCGCTGCGGGTGCCTTCGCAACGATCCCGCAGGCGAAGCGCGAACCGCCGCGCCCCGCGCCGCGCAACGGCCAGCACAGCGAAGAAGTGCTGGCATCGCGCCTTTCGCTATCCTCGGGCGAGATCGCCCGCCTCATCGATGCCGGCATCGTCGGCACACCCAAGACCGGAGACTGACATGACCCTTCGCCGCGCCGCCATCGTCGCCCCGATCCGCACTGCCGTCGGCAAGTTCGGCGGCTCGCTTTCGTCGATCACCGCGGGCGACCTCGGCGCGGTCATCCTGAAGGCGCTGATCGAGCGCACGAAAATCGACCCTGCGCGCGTCGACGACGTCGTCTTTTCGCAAGGTTACGGCAATGCCGAAGCCCCGAGCATCGGCCACTGGTCGTGGCTGGCCGCGGATCTGCCGCTCGAGGTGCCCGGCTACCAGCTCGACCGCCGCTGCGGCTCGGGGCTGCAGGCGGTCGTCAACGCGGCGATGATGGTCCAGACCGGCATGTCCGACGTCGTCGTAGCTGGCGGAGTGGAGTCGATGTCGAATGTCGAGCATTACACCACCGACGTTCGCAAGGGTGTACGCGCGGGCAATCTCACGCTGCACGACCGTCTCACGCGCGGCCGCGTGATGTCGCAGCCGGTCGAGCGCTTCGGCGTCATCACCGGCATGATCGAAACCGCGGAAAATCTCGCCAGGGATTATGACATCAGCCGCGAGGCGTGCGACGCCTACGCCGCCCGCAGCCACCAGCGCGCCGCCGCGGCATGGGCGAACGGCCTGTTCGACGACGAATTGGTCCCCGTCTCGGTCCCGCAGAAGAAGGGCGATCCGGTCGTCTTTGCGCACGACGAGGGCTACCGCGCGGACGCCACGCTCGAATCGCTCGGCAAGCTGAAGGCGCTCGAAGGCGGCGTCGTTACCGCGGGCAACGCCAGCCAGCAGAATGACGCCGCGGCGGCGTGCCTTGTCGTCGCCGAGGACAAGCTCGACGAACTCGGGCTCGAGCCGATCGCCTGGTATCACAGTTCGGCGGCGGCGGGCTGCGATCCGAGCCGCATGGGCATCGGCCCCGTGCCTGCGGTCGAACGCCTCTTCGCCCGCAACGGTCTCGGCTGGGGCGATATCGACCTCGTCGAGCTCAATGAGGCCTTCGCGCCGCAGGTGCTCGCGGTGCTGAAGGGTTGGGGCTGGAGCGACGACGACAGCCGGAACGAAATTCTGAACGTCAACGGCTCGGGCATCTCGCTCGGCCATCCGATCGGCGCGACCGGCGGACGCATCCTCGCCAATCTGACGCGCGAACTCGTCCGCAGGGACGGCCGCTACGGGCTCGAGACGATGTGCATCGGCGGCGGGCAGGGCATTGCCGCGATCTTCGAGCGCGCCGCCTGAGCGTGACCGATCTGCACCAGGCCCTGACGTCCGCGCAGGCTTATCGCGCCGCCGCGCAGGCGGCGCTCGCCAAGCGGCTGGCTGCAAGTCCGATCGATAGCGAGCAGCGCGCGGCGCACGGTTTCGCATGGGTTGCGACGATGGTCGCGGCACTCGAAGCGACGCTCGACTGGCTCGACGCGGGCAAGGACGCGAATCCGCTCGACGCGAAGATCGCCACCCTCGCCTTCGCCGAAAGCATCGGCCAGCTCACCGGCGGCCTGCCAATGGGGCAGAACGAAATCTTCCGCCCCGCCGATCTCGGCCTCGGCGCCGCCGCACGGAGGCTCGCCGATGCCTGCGCCGGCCTGACCGATGCCGATCACGCGGCGACCCGCGCCGACGTGGCGGCCGCGCTTGGCGAAGGCCATTGGCCCAGCGAGACGTTGCACGATGCCGACCTCGACGCGATCCGCGACCAGTATCGCCGCTTCACCGACGCCGCGATCCTGCCGAACGCGCATGGCTGGCATCTTGCGAACGATCTGATCCCCGATGCGACGGTTCAGGCGATGGCCGAACTTGGTACCTTTGGCGTCTGCATTCCCGAGGAATATGGAGGGCTCGGCCTCGGCAAGCTCGTCATGTGCATCGTTACCGAGGAATTGTCGCGCGGCTGGATCGGCGCAGGGTCGCTCGGCACGCGATCGGAGATTGCCGGCGAGCTCATCGGCATGGGCGGGACCGACGTGCAGAAGGCCGAGTGGCTGCCGAAGATCGCGAGCGGCGAGATTTTGCCGACGGCGGTGTTCACCGAGCCCGATGTCGGCTCCGACCTCGGCTCGCTGCAGACGAAGGCGCGACGTGTCGGTGACAGCTGGGTCATCGACGGTGCGAAGAACTGGATCACCCACGCCGCGCGCTCGGACCTGATGACCCTGCTCGCGCGGACGGTGCCCGATGCCAGAGGCTATTCCGGCCTGTCGATGCTGCTCGTCCCCAAGCCGCGCGGGACCGAAAGCGAGCCCTTTCCCGCTGCCGGGATGAGCGGCAGCGAGATCGAGGTGCTCGGCTATCGCGGGATGCGCGAATATGCTTTGCAGTTCGACGGCATGGCGGCGCCTGGTGACGCGTTGCTCGGCGGAGAGGAGGGGCAGGGCTTCAAGCAGCTCATGCGCACCTTCGAGGGCGCGCGTATCCAGACCGCCGCGCGCGCCGTCGGAGTGGCGCGGCGCGCGCTCGAACTCGGGCTGGGCTATGCACTCTCCCGCAAGCAGTTCGGCAAGGCGATCGTCCATTTTCCGCGCGTGTCGGACAAGCTCGCGATGAGCCTCGTCGATTTCGTCATGGCGCGCGAGCTGAGCTATGCCGCCGCGCGCGCGAAGGACAGCGGCAAGCGCTGCGATATCGAGGCGGGCATGGCGAAGCTGCTTGCCGCGCGCGCCGCCTGGTCGAACGCCGACGCCGCGCTGCAGGTCCACGGCGGCAACGGCTATGCCCTCGAATATGAGATCAGCCGCGTTTTATGTGATGCGCGGATCCTCAACATCTTCGAGGGCGCGGCGGAGATTCAGGCGCAGGTAATCGCGCGCGGGCTCGCCGGCGGACGCAACTAGAGCCAGAGCAGGGGCTGGCGGACGGGGAAGTTGCGCACGACTTCGCCGATCGCCGGATCGGGATCGAGCCGCTGCCAGAGGTCCAGCCAGTCGCTGCGTTTCCGTGCGAGGCCGCCGAACAGCAGACTCGGCTGGCGCACCGGAAAGCCGTCCCGATATTCGACGTCGGGCGGCAGCGGCCATTTGGTCTTGTCGGCGATGAAGGGCGCCATCCACGCGATCGCGCCGCCGATCGAGCGGCCGTCGGGGGTTTGCCAGTCGATCAGTTCGCTGCCGCCGAGCAGCCACGCCGACGCGGCGAGTACGTCGAGGTTGAAGAGCGAATAGGCGTAGGGCTTGGTCCGTGCGAGTTCGAGCGGCTGGCGTCCGTCGGGGGTGATCTGGGTCGGGACGACGATCGTCGTCAGCCGGGCCCGGGCATCGGCGAGAATGTCGTCGCGGCCGAGCAAAGCGGCGAAGCTTGCCGCCTGCAACAGCCAGCAGGTGCCGTGGTTGTTTTTCTCGTCGCGTTCGGTGGTGCCGAAGGGCGAGGTGGTCAGCCAGTCGAGATAGGCGGCGAACCAGCGCTCGACGCCTGTGCGGATCGCCGCGTAACCCGGCGCATCCTTGCGTGCGAACAGCGCCGCGGCGCGCGCGACCTCGACGATCTGCAGCGTGTCGATCACTCCGATCGCGCGGCCGCTGTTCACCCCGATGATCGCTTGCGCATGGTCGAGGTTCGGGTTCATCCGTGTCTTCGGGTCGACGAACCACGCGCGAAGATGCCGCATCGCAGCATCGGCGAACCTTGCCTCGCCGGTCAGCTCCCACAGCGCCGCGAGCGCGGGGACGGCGCGGCCGAAGGCCATCAGCGCGCCGCGGTGTCCGTCGAACTTGTCGGGGTTCGAGCGGCCGTCGCGGCGGATATAGGCGCCGCCGGGGTTCGCCGGGTCGGGCCACCAATAGTCGCCTTCGGAATAATAGTCGTGCGGGCCCGCCGGGCTGCGCGGCGCGGCAATGGCGGCGATCGTGCGCGGCGTGGCGGCGAGCAGCGTCCCCGCTTGCGGAAGCAGGCGACGGCGTTCGATCGCGCGGATGTCGGGCGAGGCGACCTCCGGCCGCGCCCAGGCGGCGGGGGCGGCGAGGAGCGCCGTGAGGAGCAGCGAGCGGCGCGCGATCATCGTCCGTCCTTACCGGGCGCGGTGGCGCAGCAACAGCCCGCCGGCGATCGTGCGCGGATAGACGCCGGGCCCCCACGCCGTGTCGGCGCGCACGAGCAACGCGTCGAGTCCCTCGGCGGGCCAGCCTTGCTCCTTGTATGGCCAGTCGGCGGCGCGGCCGCGCCAGGCGGCGACATAGTCGGTCGCCTTGCGCAGCGAGCGGCCCTTTTCGACGGCGCGATATAGGTCGATGCCGAGGCACGCCGCGCTGTCGGCGACGACATAGGCAGCGTCGAGCGCATAGAGCGAATAATGGAAGCTGCGCGTGCGCGTCAGTTCCCCGGGCAGTGCACCCGATAGGTCGACCTGCCGTGCGATCCGCGCCGCGGGAAAGGCGGCGACGGTCCGCTTCGCGATGTCGGGTCTCCGCGCGAACAGCGCGAAGCGCGCGACCTGCGCGTCGTACCAGAGGCCGTGATTGTTCGACGCCTTGCGCTCTTTCTTGCCGTTCGGGCTTTCCAGCATCCAGTCGAGATAACGCGAAAACCAGCCTTCGAGCGCCTTGGTCTCGTCAGGGGTCAGCGCGCCCGATGGGCCGATCAGCCCAGCGGCATCGATCACGCCGATAAAACTGGCGCCATCGAGCACGCCCTCGGCGCGGCCGTTCGAGACGCCGGGTACGGTCTGCGCAAAATTCATGTTCGGGTTCATTGCCGTCGCCGGATCGAGGAACCAGGTGCGGATGACGCGCGCGGCGCCCTCGGCATATTTGCGCTCGCCGCTGTAATGATGGGCGAGCGCGAGCGTGTCGGCCTCGCGCGCCATGCGACCGAGCGCGGTCCGGTCGAAGCGGTTGCTCCCGATATCGGGATTGGTGTCGCCATCGCGCCGCACATAGGCGCCTTTCGGATTGGCGGGGTCCGGCCACCAATAGCGCGCAAGGCTGACATAGTCGTGACGGTCGCCCGACACGGGGATGCTGTGCTTGTCCATCACCGATGCGGGTCTTGCCGCGAGCGCCCTGTCGGCCTCTGCTATCAGGTCGCGATAAGCGGCCCCGATCGCCGGATCGGTCGCCAGAGCCGCCTTGATCGCATCGAGATCATCGGGCCGCAGCGTGAAGATGCGGCGGCCGCCGAACGATGCCGAATAGCCCTCGCTCGCGTCGCAGACGGGCGCCGGGGAAAAAGCCGCCGCCGCGGACGGAAAGAACGCGGCGGCGGCCAGTATAGCCCAAGGGAGTCGGGCTAAAGTCGCTGGCGTCACAAGCGGACCCGGAAGCCGAAGAAATATTGCGGGCCGCTGCGCGACACCTCGGCGATGCTGTCGTATCCGCCCTTGTACATGATGTCCTCGGTCCCCGTGACGTTGAGCGCCTGCAGCTTCAGCTGGACATTTTTGGTCAGGTCATACTGCGCCGAGAGATTGAGATAGGTGCCGCCGCGAATCTCGCGGTTTGTGCCGCCGTTGGGCTTGTAATAGCCCGAGCGGTAGCGAAGGTTGGCGCGGAGCGAGAGCCCCCATTTCTCGAACCACACCGATCCGCTCGCGGTCCATTTCGACAGGCCGATCAGGTTCGCCGGATCGACATAGGCGGCGATCGGCGAGGTGTCCGGATATTCGAAATTGGCGAAGGCGCGGTTGACCGATCCCTGGATGCCGAGGCCGTCGAGCGGGTCGGGCAGCCAGGTGAAAGCGTGGCTTGCGGTCGCCTCGACACCATAGAGATGGCGCGTTTCGAGGTCGTTCATCGGAGCGACGGGGTTGATGGTGACCGTTTCGGTCACGGGCGCACCGCCGTCGCGGATGGTCGTGATCGTGACGTCGGTGGGAATCGGCTCCTGCGCCCCGATTACGGTGCCCTTCGCCCATTTATAATAGCCCGCGACCGAAATCAGCGTGTCCTGCGACGCGTAGAGTTCGAGACTGGCATCGAGATTCCATGCGCGAAGCGGTTTGAGGTTCGGGTTGCCCGTCGTGGCGTTGAAGATGATATTGTCGACGCCCGATGCCGAGGTGGTCGGGTTGAGGCTGACCCCCGCGCCGAAGCTTTCGATTCCCGACCGCGCGATCGCGCGATAGGCGGCAAGGCGCAGCTTGACCTGGTCCGACAGGTCGAAGGCGATGTTCGCCGACGGCAGGAAATAATCATAGCTTCCCTTCGCGCGGTTCGTCTCCAGCGGGCGGTTGGGGTCGACCCCGATCGAATAGGTATCGCCGACGGTGTCGATGACGATGCGATAGGGCTGACGGAAACCGATCGAGGTGATGTCGGTCTTGACCCAGCGCAGGCCGATGTTGCCGCTGAACGGTACGCTGCCTGCGGCCGATTCGAAATTCGCCATCGCATAGGCGGCATAGATGCGCTCGGTGACGTCGATGTCGCTCGGGTCGCGGCCGTCCCCGGGATAGGGCAGTGCGTCGTCGCTGCCGGCAAAGGTGCGGAACAGGCAATCATTGTCGAAGGTCGCCCATCGGGTGACGTTGGTGCCCATGCCCTTCATATAGCTGGTCGTGGTGAACGGGACGCGGCAGTTCCGGTTTGCCTGCGTGATCAGCGCGGTGACCTGCGCCGGGGTGCCCGGGATCGTGTTGAGGTCGGTGTTGCGTGCATTGTCGTTGGTGCGGTGATGGTCCGACACGCGCCCGCCGAACTTCACACCGGTGAAAAAACCGTCGAGCTCGCGGTCGATGTCGAGCCGCGCCGCCCAGATGCGATCCTTGCGGTCGGTGACGAAGCGGTTGCGCGCATAGACGGCGTTGTTCGCCGTCGCGAGGAACAGGTTCGGATCGGTGATGTCGAAATTGTCGAATTCGACGACCGGCACGACATCGTCGTCTTCATAGGTCAGCGTATAGCCGACGCGGCGCGTCGAGCGCATGCGCGTCTGTTTCTGCGTCTCGGTGCGGTGGCTGTCCGAATAGGAGGCGTCGAAAGATATGTTCCAGCGGTCGGGCGACCAGATGAGGCTCAGGCCGCCGCCGATATATTCCTCGATCCGCCGGCGGGTCTCGAGCTGGTTTTCGAGGTTCGAATTGCCGCGATAGCTCATCAGCGCGCCGGGCGAATAGCTGTTGCTGCCGTTGCCGATGACCAGCGGCTGCACCCCGCGCAGCCCCTCGGTTATGCCGAGCACGTTGCGATCCTCGAGGCTGTTGCGTTTCGAATATTGACCGTCGAGCGCGATCTCGAAATCGGGCGACGGGCGCCACTGGATCGCGCCAATCAGCCCGTCGCGAACCTCGGAGGTTTTCTGGGTGCGGAAGCTGCGCGACGAATTGGCGAAATAGGGGTCGACGATCGTCTCGTTGGCGTTTCGCGGTGCGGCGGTGAAGGTGCAGTTCAGCGTATTCGTCAGGCCGTTGTTCGCGGCGGTGTTGCAGAGCTGGAAGGTCGCGTTGGCGTTGTAATAATCCTCCGGCGCGGTCGTGTCCTGCCGCTGGTAACCGATCGACACGCCAATATCGCCGATGCCGGTCGAGAACTGGTCGGTGTAGGAGAAATTGGCGCGATAGCCGAGCCCGTCGTGCTGGTAGACGTCATTGTCCTGCGGCTGGAAATCGCCGCGTACCTCGAACTGGATGCGGCGCTTGCCATAATCTAGCGGCTTCATCGATTTGAGTTCGATAATCCCGCCGACGCCGCCTTCGAGGAAGTCCGCGCGTTGCGATTTGTAGACGAGCACGCCGTTGACGAGTTCGGAAGGGAATTGCTGGAAGGCGACCGAACGATCGGGACCGGCGGTCGACACCTCGCGGCCGTTGAAGGTCGAGAAGCTGAGCGTCGGGCCGAGACCGCGCACCGACAGTTCGTTGGCATTGCCCTTGAATCGGTCGGCCGAGACGCCGACGATGCGTTCGAGCGTGTCGCCGACCGAATTGTCCGGCGTCGCGCCAATCTCGTCGCTGACGAGGCCGTCGACGACGACGTCGGCGGCGCGTTTGAATTCGATCGAGCTGCGCTGCGTCGCCCGCGTGCCCGTCACGAGAATCTCGTCACCGCCGTCGACCGCTGCGGGCTGCGTGGTCCCGATCCCGGCGGGCGCTTCCTGCGCCCCAGCCGGCAGGGCAGCGAACAGCGCGGCCGAGGCCAGCAGCGCGGCGCGGGTCGGCAGGGCCGATGGTGACTTCATTTCCCTCTCCTTTTTTGGTGCCGTCCCAGTCGGCGGCACGGACCCGGTTGATACCGGTGTCAATTTTAGATGTAATACAACTCTCGAAATGTATTACAACTTTGATGGGGCAAGTCAATCGCCCGCGTCGTGGGGCGGGCACGGGCAGGTCAGCGTGGACCGGCCCGTTTCATATCAACGTTTTACGCGCTTTTTCGACAGGTCGTACATCGCGGTGCCGGCGAGCAGATAGGCGCCGCTTCCGTAAAATTGCGTTTCCTTCGCCGAGACGCTGTCGGGGCGGTCGCCGACCTGCTGGACCCAGCCGAGCATCCCGTCGGGCTGCACGGCGCGCTGCAGCGCATCCCACCCGCGCACCGCGGCGGGCTCGTAAGTCGCGCGGTCGAGCAGGCCGTTGTCGACGCCCCACGCGAAGGCATAGGTGAAGAAGGCGGTGCCGCTCGATTCGGGCGGGGTGCCGGGATCGTTGTCGAGCAGCGAGGCGGGCCAATAGCCGTCGGCCTTTTGCAGCGTGACGAGTTTTGCCGCCATGCCCCTGAACAGTTTCTCGTAATAGGGGCGCTGCGGGTCCTTCCTGTCCAGCACCTGCAGCACGCGGACGAGGCCGCCCATCACCCAGCCGTTGCCGCGGCTCCAGAACAGCTTGCGTCCCTTGGCGTCGCGCATGTCGAAAAAGCGGCTGTCGCGGAAATAGAGCTGCTCCGACGGGTCGAAGAGATAGTCGGTCGTCGCCTTCCATTCCTCGTGCACGAAATCGGCGTAGCGCCTGTCGCCCGTCGCCCTGGCGAGACGGAGCAGCGTCGGCGGTGCCATGAACAGCGCGTCGCACCAGCACCAGCGATCGGTGCATGTCGAGGTGCCCTTGCCGGGCGCAACGGGGATGAATTCGAGGCCGATCGTCGGCCGGTTGGCGAGCACATGGTCGAAATAGGCGCGCATCGGCGCGATCGCCTTCTTGCCATCGCCATTTTGCGCGGCCCACAGCCACGCCTGTCCGATCAGCTGGTCGTCGGCGTGAAAGGGCAGGTCACCCATCTGCCATTTTTCGGCGCGGCCGAGGTCGAGCAACGGCCGCGCATAGGCCCTGTCGCGGTTCGCGAGTTCGGTGAGCGCGATCCAGAAGGTCGCCTGCTGCCAGTCGCGCACTTCCTGTACGCTCTTGCGCGCCGCGGGCATCGTCGCCCAATTGGTGCGGTTCGCGAGTTGCCAGTCGGCAACGCGGCGCGTCCGGGCAAGAATCGCGGCCGGCTGCGGCATCGCCGGTTCGGCGGGCATCGCAGCGGCAGCGGGGGTGGTCATCATCAGGGCAAGGAGGCTCAGCGACATGGCGTTTCCTTTTGCGAACAGTCCGGCTTTTCGCCTTGACACCGGTGACATATCTCTTTCCTTTTGGACCAAGTGTCAATAAGGTTGTCACACAACTGGCCCAGATGGCGATGAGGGGATGGAATGCCGAAGATCGTGTCAGCCCGGGTGATCCTGACGTCGCCGGGCCGCAATTTCACGACGCTCAAGATCGAATGCGACGACGGCACGACCGGCGTCGGCGATGCGACGCTCAACGGCCGCGAGCTCGCGGTCGCGGCCTATCTGTCCGAGCATGTCGTACCCTGCCTGATCGGGCGCGATGCGCACCGGATCGAGGATATCTGGCAATATCTCTACAAGGGTGCCTATTGGCGCCGCGGGCCGGTGACGATGACTGCGATCGCGGCGGTCGACATGGCGCTGTGGGACATCAAGGGCAAGGTGGCGGGGCTGCCCGTCTATCAATTGCTCGGCGGCGCGGCGCGGGCGGGTTGCATGGTCTATGGCCACGCCAATGGCGAGACGATCGAGGACACGATCGGGGCGGCGCTGGACTATCAGCGGCAGGGTTACAAGGCGATCCGCCTGCAATGCGGCGTACCCGGCATGGCGTCGACCTATGGCGTCAGCAAGGATCGTTATTTCTACGAGCCCGCCGATAACGACCTGCCGACCGAGAATGTCTGGTCGACCGCGAAATATCTGCGCGTCGTGCCCGAGCTGTTCGCCGCGGCGCGCGAAGCGCTCGGCTGGGACGTCCATCTTCTCCACGACATCCACCACCGGCTGACCCCGATCGAGGCGGCGCGACTGGGCAAGGATCTCGAGCCATATCGGCCCTTCTGGGTCGAGGATGCGACCCCGGCCGAGGATCAGGACGCCTTTCGCCTGATCCGCCAGCATACGACGACACCGCTCGCGGTCGGCGAAATCTTCTCGTCGGTCTGGGACTGCAAGGCGCTGATCGAGAACCGGCTGATCGACTATATTCGCGCGACCGTGCTCCACGCGGGGGGCATCACCCATATGCGCCAGATCGCGTCACTCGCCGATCTCTATCAGGTGCGCACCGGCTGTCACGGCGCGACCGACCTGTCGCCGGTGACGATGGCAGCGGCGCTGCATCTCGGGCTTTCGATCCCCAATTTCGGCGTGCAGGAATATATGCGCCACACGACCGAGACCGATGCGGTGTTCCCGCACGCCTACAGCTTCGCGGACGGCATGCTCCATCCCGGCGACGCGCCGGGGCTCGGCGTCGATATCGACGAGGCGCTCGCCGAAACTTTCCCTTACGCCCGTGCCTATCTGCCGGTGAACCGGCTCGAGGACGGAACGATGTGGAGCTGGTGATGCGGAAAATCTTTCTTGCGCTGGCGTTGCTCGCCGTCCCCGCAGCGGGTCAGGACCACAAGCCGATGCGACCCGCGACGGCCGACGAGCAAAAGCCACGCGCGGCGGTGGTGATCGCCGACTATCGCTTCGACGACCTGCTCTGGGAAAATGACCGGATCGCGCACCGCATCTATGGCCACGCACTCGAAAAGGCGGAGCCACCATCCTCGTCGGGGATCGACGCGTGGGGCAAGCGCGTGCGCTGGCCGTACATGGACCGCCAGCTGCGCACCGGCGACCAGCACGCCGACCATGGCGAGGGCGTCGATTTTTATAACGTCGGCACGGGGCGCGGCACCGGCGGGCTTGGTATCTGGTACGACAACAAACTGTGGACATCGCGAAATTATGTGCGGCCGCGCATCCTGCATTCGGGGCCCGACGTCGCGGACTTTACTGTCGATTATGAGCCCTGGCCCGTCGATACGCTGCGGACGGTGCGCGAAACACGGCGCTTTACGCTGCCGGCGGGTACCAATTTCACGCGAATGACTTCGACGATCGCGTCGAGCAGCGCGGCCGGACTGATCGTCGGGATCGGGATATCGAAGCGGCCGATCAACGGAAACAAGCTTGGCGAGATCCGGAAGGACAGCGCGAATGCGCGCATGAGCTGGTGGGGTCCCGCCGACGGCGAAGCCGAAAACGGCAAGGGCCGGATGGCGGCGGCGGTGATCGTCGACCCGGCCGCCTTTGCGGGCTTCGCCGAGGACGCCGACAATTACCTGATCCTTGTGCGCGTCCAGCCGGGAAAACCCTTCGTCTATTACAGCGGCGCGGCGTGGGACCGTGGCGGCGACTTTGCGACCGGCGGCGCGTGGAATAGCTATGTCGACGCGCAGCGACCCGATTTCCGGCCCTAGCCAGTTTCACGGTGCGATGATAACGCAGCATCCATGGCGGTAACCAAGGCGGCGTCGCTGGCGGACGATCTGGTCCAGCGTTTCGAGGAACAGATCGAGACGGGCGAAATGCCCGTCGGATCGCGTTTCCCGACCGAAAAAGAAATCACCGAGACGTTCGGCGTCAGCCGTACCGTCGTGCGCGAGGCCTATTCGCGGCTTGCGGCGCGCGGCCTGCTCGTGTCGCGGCGCGGATCGGGCGCCTATGTTCCCGACGGCGCGCAGTATCGCGCCTTCCAGGTCACCGCCGAGGAAATCGGCGAGATCGACGATGTGCTCAAGCTTCTCGAAATGCGCATGGGGTTCGAGGCCGAGATGGCCGATCTCGCCGCGCGGCGCCGCACCGACGCCGATCTTGTCGCGCTGCGCCGCACGCTCGACGCGATGGAGGAAAGCAGCGACGTCGATGCATCGGTCGCGGCGGATGCCGCCTTTCACGCGGCGATCGCGAGCGCGACGGGCAACCCTTATTTCCTCCGCTTCACCCAGTTCCTCGGCGTGCGGCTCGTGCCGTCGCGGCGGCTGTACCTGCAGGGCGACGATCCGGTCCGGCACCAGCGTTACGCCCATACGATCAACCGCGATCACGAGGCGATCGTCGTCGCGATCGAGGCCGGCGATCCCGTCGCCGCGCGCCGCGCCGCGCGCCGGCACATCGAAAAATCGATCCTGCGCTATCGGACGCTCAAGGAAAGTCGCTAGCCAGCCCCGTCCGCGCGACACCGGTGACCGGGAATGGGTCAGGCGGGAAATTAGCTGGCTACTGACCTTGATTTCGACTCGTGATGCTCTATTCCAACCCCCGTGCAAGGCGACCCCGACAATTACATCAGCCTGCTGTCTGCCGCGCAGATTGAAACGCTGCGGCATGTTTATGAGCACAAAAATTCCAAGCAGATAGCGCGCCTGATGAACGTCTCTCCGCACACCGTCGACGAGCGGGTACGCCGGGTGTTAAAGAAACTTAATGTTTCTAACAGGATAGAGGCTGCGCGTATCCTGGCGGTTAACGGTGTCTTCGACCATGTTACCCCTTATCAGCCTTTGACATATCAATTGATCGACCTAGGCGAGGTCTCCAAGCCCGACGATGGCGAGCCGGGGCGCAGTTCGTTTCGGCGATTTTTCGATATTGGTTCGCCATTTCCTACCGCGTCCCAGCCGGCCAACCGGCATGGGTTGATGGAAAGGATAATCTGGCCGATCCTGATCGCATTTGCGACGATTTTGGCTTTCTCCGCCCTCTATTCGATCCTTGTGGGACTCGGTCGTGTTCTGACTTGATGTTCGAACGAATGCTGCGGGGGGGAACCGGTAGCATTCCTTTTTCAAGGAAAAAGAAAATGCTGAATCAACGAGTTTCTGCGGCGAAGAAGATCGCTTCCGACCTGCACCTGGCCGAAGACGCCATCGACGAGGCGATGATCCGTATCGCCCGCCTGGCCGCGACGCTGCCCGCCGCGCGCCGCGAAACCAACATGTCGGCGATCGTCGGCCAGGAAGCGATGGCGAAGGTCGCGCATGCGCTCGCCGCTGCCGGCGAAGTCCGCCAGCTTCTGACCGACGCGCATCTGGCACTCACGGTGACGCAAAAGGAAGTCGGCCTCGGCACCCGCATGTTCGGCGCGGGCGTGAAGCCGGCGTCGGCGAAGCTGGTCGACGAAGGCAGCAACGACCTGTCGGGCGTCAAGGCGCCGTTCGCGAAGGCCGGTTGATCCGCAGGAAAGGCTGACAGCCACAATGTGGTCCGTCGCGATCTATTATATTGTACTGCTCATCACGGTGGCCGTCGCGATCAGGCGCGGTGGCCCCCTTGAAAGATGGGCGGCCTACACTGCGCTGATCGCGTCGGTCCTCACCAGTGCCGTTACGCCCTTTCCGACCTGGACCGATATCGAACTGAATATCTTCGTGATAGACGTGCTGGTTCTGCTGAGCTTCTGGTTCATCGCCATGAAGGCGCACAGTTTCTGGCCTTACTGGATTACCGGGTGGCAGCTCATCGCCATTTTCGGCCACATCCAGAAATTCATGTTTTCGGAGATACTGGCGCGACCTTACTCGCTCCTCTCGGTTTATATATCCTATCCGATCCTGTTGCTGATCATCTATGCATCGGGATCGTCCGGGCGACGGAACGACGTTACGGCCTGATATGTGGCTCCCCGGGGGCACATCGTCACATGCAGCAATTTTCGAACCATGAAATTGCCGAGCTGAAATCGCGGGTCGACCAGATCCACGAATTGCTCGCAAGCCGCGGCGAGGAAGCGCCGGCCGCGACCGCGCGCGCCGTTGCCACCGCGCGCGGCGAGGCAGCGCCGAAATCGGAGCTGCTCGACCAGCTGTCGTTCAGCATCCAGATCCGGCGCATCCGCCGCAGCCATTTCGGCGCCGCCGAAATGTCGGGGCCCGTCTGGGACATGATGCTCGACCTGATGCTGGCGGCCGCGAACGGCCGCGCGCTCGGTGCCAGCGACCTCGCGACCGGCGCGGGCGTTCCGCTGTCGTCGGGACTGCGCATGATCGCCGCGCTCGAGGGCCTCGGCTTTGTGCACCGTTCGATCGACGAACGCGACCGCCGCCGGACCATCGTGCGCCTGACCGACAGCGGGACCGAGCGCATGGCGAGCTATTTCGAAAAGATCGGCGGCATCGGGCAGGCCATTCCGCCACTCGCAGCCTAGCTCCCCGGACCGGGTGCGGCGCCGACCGGTCGCGCGCGCTGTACCCGGTCGCGACCTCTAGTCGGTCATTTCCCGCATCATGCGGTCGACCTTGATCATCGCGTCGCGCTTGATCTGGCAGATGCGCGCGGCGCTGACGTCGAGCGTCAGCCCGATTTCGTGCAGGTTGAGCTCCTCGAAGAAATAGAGCTGGAGCACCATCTGCTCGCGCTCGGACAGCCGGCCGACACACTGGCGCAGTGCGCCCATCAGGTCCTCCTGCTCGCAGCGCTCGTCGGCGCCCGCATCCTCGTCGGCGGCAAGGAAGGCGCCGATATCGGTCAGCTCGTCGAGCGAGGTGGAGCGGCCGTGCGTCGCGTTCCGTTCGAGCGCGAAATAATCCTCCGCCGACATGTCGAACGCGACCGCCATTTCAGCCGAGGTCGGCGCGCGCATCAGCTGCTGTTCGAGCGCGGCGCGCATCGCATGAATCCGTTTTGCGGCGACCATCGCCGAACGGCCGACATCGGCCTCGCGGCGCAGCTGGTCGATCATCGCGCCGCGGACGCGGGTCGAGGCGTAGGTGGCAAAGGCAAAGCCGCGCTCTTCATAATTGCGGCTCGCCTCGATCAGCGCGATCAGCCCGGTCTGGATCAGGTCGTCGAGTTCGCTCGTCCGCGATACGCGTGAAAAGACCTGCCACGCGATCTTGCGGACCAGCGGCGCATATTCCTCGACCAGCGCCTCGACGCTTTCGCCATAGCCGCGCGCGCGCGGCGCGCGGCCGGTCGCCCCGGCAAAATGCTCGGCGGGCTCAATTCTCATGCGGTTGGTCCTCCATGTGGGCGTCGGGCCCCGACGCGAGGCGCGGCACTTCGGCGCCGATCGTCGCGACGATTTCGGTCTGCTTGGTCGCCGGAATCTCGAGGTACGAGATGACGGCGACGTCGGGGAAAGTGGCGCGCACGAGGCGCGAAAGCGCGGAGCGGCAGATCGGCGAGGTGACGAGCGCGAAGCTGCGCGTCTGGAGCAGCAGCGGTTCGACCGCCTGGCCGACCTGTTCGATGATCGTCATCGCCATCCCATGCTCGAACGGCCATTCGGCGGCAGGGTTGGCGCGCACCGCCTGGTTGAGCAGCACTTCGACTTCGGGACTGAAGGTGACCACCGGCAGCGGCATCCGGCTCGGCACGATCGTCTGGACGATCAGCGCGCCGATGCGCTGGCGCACCGCTTCGACGAGATCGATCTCGCCGAGCTGCTGCGCCGCGAGCGACACCATCGCCTCGGCGATCTTGCGGAAGTCGCGGAGCGGCACACGCTCGACGAGCAGCGACTTGCAAAGGCTCGCGACGCGCGGCAGCGAATAGCCCTGCGGGCTCAGATTCTGCGCGAGCTGCGGATAATGCGCCTTCAGATTGTCGATCAGCGCCTGGGCATCGTCGATGCCGAACAGCTCGGCCGCCGAGGCGACTATGCTGTTGTTGAGGTGGGTTGCCACCACCGTGGCCGGATCGACGACGGTGTAGCCCGCGGCGATCGCGTCATTCTGCATCGCCTTCGGAATCCACAGCGCGTCGAGGCCGAAGGTCGGATCCTTGCACGGGCGCCCCGTAACCCTGGTCACGAGGTCGCCCGAATCGAGCGCGAGCATTTCGTTGGGGAAGACCTCGTCCTCGCCGACGATCACGCCGGCGACCGAGATGCGATAGACGTTGCCGGGCAGCGACAGGTCGTCGGTGACCTTCACCGGCGGCACGACGAAGCCGAGTTCCTTCGACAGCTGGCGGCGGATGCCGGTGATGCGCGTCATCAGCGGCGAGCCCTTGCGTTCGTCGACGAGGGTGACGAGCGCATAGCCGATCTCGAGCTGGCACGCGCTCGCGTCGCTGACGTCGGCCCATTCGATATGCGACGGGTCGGGCACGGGTGCGGCGGGTTCGGGCAGGTCGGCGACGGCAGCTTCGGCGCGGCGGAGCTGCCAGCCGATGCCGAACGCGAGCGCGGCGGCGGGCAGGATCAGCATCTGCGGCATCGCGGGGACGAGGCCGAGGATGAAGAGGATGCCGCCGACCGCCATCCAGATCGCGGGCGAGGAGAACTGGCTGCCGATCTGGCCGCTGAGGTCGAAGGGCGAGGAGACGCGGGTGACGATCGCGGCGGCGGCGATCGACAGCAGCAGCGCCGGGATCTGCGCGACGAGCGCGTCGCCGATCGCGAGCGTGATATAGGTGCTGCCGGCTTCGGACAGGCTGAGGCCGTGGCTGAAGATGCCGAGGATGAGGCCGCCGACGATGTTGACGAACAGGATCAGCAGGCCCGCGACGGCGTCGCCCTTCACGAATTTCGAGGCGCCGTCCATCGAGCCGTAGAAATCGGCCTCGGTGCCGACCTCGACGCGGCGCGCCTTGGCCTCTTCGGGGGTGAGAAGCCCGGCATTGAGATCGGCGTCGATCGCCATCTGCTTGCCGGGAAGGGCGTCGAGAGTGAAGCGCGCCGACACTTCGGACACGCGGCCCGCGCCTTTGGTGATCACGATCAGGTTGATGATCATCAGCACGACGAAGACGAACAGGCCGACGACATAGTCGCCGCCGATCAGCACCTGGCCGAAGGCTTCGATGACATGGCCCGCCGACGCGGTGCCTTCGTGACCGTGGACGAGCACGACGCGCGTCGAGGCGACGTTCAATGCGAGGCGGAAGAGCGTCGCGAGCAGCAGCACGGTCGGGAAGGCCGAGAAATCGAGCGGTTTCGATGCCTGCAACGCGACCATCAGGATCAGGAGGCTGATCATGATGTTTGCGACGAAGCTGATGTCGAGGATCAGCGGCGAAACCGGGATCACCATCAGCGCGACGAGGATCAGCATCCCCGCCGGCAGCGCCGAGACGCCGGCGAAGCGCGCGAAATTGCGGAGGTTGAAGCCGGCGGTCATGCCGCGCCTCCCGAAAGCGATGCGAGCCGCCGATAGGCATCGGCGGCAAAGCCCATCGAGAGCTTTTTGGGCATGGGCTGGATATCCATCATCCGGAGCGGGGGACGTCCCCCGCCGGCGCCCGCAAGCCCGCTCGAACTGCTCGCCTGCGCGTGCCAGCCCGCGGGGGCGAGGGGCTTCATATTTTCGATCTTGCCGCCGTCCTCGAGCTTCACGCGAAAGCGTTCGCGGATCTCGGCAAGGCTGCGCATGCTGCCGTCGGGGGTGTAGAAGACCGAGCGGTTCGCCGCGGCCGCCTCGGGCATCATCGCGGCGCCGGGCTGGTCGGGATTGGCTTCGAGCGCCGTCAGGAATTTGGCGGCACCGCCCGATCCGAGGAAATGCGCGAGATAGAGGTCGACGGGCTCGGCGGCGCGGCCGATGCGGCTTTCAAGATAGTCGCGATTGTCGCCGGTCAGCGCCGCCGCCATGCTCGACGAGGCGGCAGGATCGTCGCGCAGGTCAAGAATCTGCTGGTGGAGCACGGGGTCGGCGACGGTCAGCCGGCCCGAGGCATCGCGACCGATCGCATCGGCGGCCCAGGCGAGCCCGTGGTTCGCGCCATGGCGATCGAGCGTCGCGAGCCAGGTCTGCTTCGTGAACTGGTACAGTCCGCGCGCCGACGAGGTCGGCGCCTTCGCGGTCGGATTATAGCCGCTTTCGACGCGCGCGACGTCGAACAGATAGTCGAAATCGATCCCTGTGCGCGCCGACGCGCTCTGCACCGCGTCCATGACGGGTGCGGCGATGCGGCTCGCCGCGTTGGGGTTGTTGATTGCGTTCATGGCTCTTGGTTCCGCTTGTTCGGCAGACCAAAAGCAATCATCGTGCCATTTTGCGGAAACGGCAGGAAATTATCTGGTTATCAGTAGCTTAAAGCGGCACCGCGCGGCTTGGTGCCGCGGATTTCATGGTTTTTGTCAATCCTCTGACGCGTCCAGTTCTTCAATATGTTGACGCGCATCGCCGCGGCTTCGAGCTGATTGAGCGTCTGGCCCATCAGCGCCCGTGCGCGATGTTCGCTCCCCGCGGGGATCGCTACGCCGCGAAACAGGATCACCGCCGTCGCCAGTTCCTCGGTCGCGGCGATGATCGCGCCGGCATCATGTCCGTCGAGCGCGCCGACGAGGTCGTTGAGCCGTGACTGAACCTCATCCATCTGCGCCAGCATCAGTCCGCGCCCCGGCCGTGGAAGTCGAGCATCGCGCTCGCGATGATCGCGGAGTGGACACCATAGCTGCCGTTCGCGATCGCGGTCCGCAACGACGCGACGCGCGCGACGTCGACCGGCGGTGCCTGGTCGGCGAGGCTGCCTGCGAGGCGGCTCAGACGCGCAGTCGGCAGATTTTCCTGCGCCGGCTGGAGTTGCGCCGGCGCACGCATCGACGCGACGGTTTCGCCGGCGACCCGACGCAACGGGCCGGTGCGGCCGATGCCGCCGACTGGTCCGATCTTGCTGTCACCCGACATAAAGGCCTCCATCCGGTGCCGTCAGAAAAGTGACGACGCGGTTCACGAAGGCATTAACGGACGCGGTTGCGGGCGATTAAGGCGACCGGCCGCAAAAAACAAAAGAAAGGCCCGGCGCCGTCGGAAAGTCGACAGCCCGGGCCCGGCGGGTGGGTGGCGAGGGTTGGAAAATCAGTCGTCGAGGCGCGCGCGGCCGGGACCGGTTACGGTGGCGCTGAGCGTCGATTTGGCGTCGCTGCCGCGCAATGCAATCGTTTCGCCGACGCGGCCATCCTGCGTCGCGATCGCGGCATAGCTGATTGCATAGCTGTCGGTCTCGATCGTCACACGGACATTGTCGCCGCGGCGGATGACGGGGGCACCGGCGGCGGGGCGCGCGAAGCTCGCTGCGGCCGGCGCCGCGTCGGCGGCGGGGCCCGTCATCGGCACGCGCAGGCGCCAGCCGAGCGACGCGCAACGTACCGCGAGTGTCTGCGCGTCGATCGCGGTGACCGAAGCCTGTTCGGGACAGCGCGCGAGCCTGATCCGTCGATCGACCGGCGCCGCGGTGCGGCCGAGCGCGTTTGCGACCGTCGCGGTCAGCATGTCGATCGTCTGCCAGTCCTCGGTCGCCTGCTGCGCCGGCGCCGCGACCGGTGCGGCGATTGCGCATGCGGCAATGGCCGCGAGAATTTTGCGGGACACGGTCGGTCTCCTTCGTTCCGATATCATTGCCCGCCGATAAGCAGGAAGCGTGCCAGTCGCAGTTTGGGGCCCGGTTCGAGCGGGCGGGCGCGGCCGCCGTCGGATTTTTGACTCCCGTCGGGGCGACCCGCTTCTTCTTCGTCACAAATACCTGAAAAAGATAGGGAAAATATATTTGGCACGCCCATTGCATCTTGCCTTGGTGTTTTTCCGCGCGTCCGTGCCATCTGGCCGGATGGCGGCAAGCGAAGGCCCGCCGCCGGAAGGCGGCAACCGAAGGAACGTGATGATGGCATCCGAGAAACTCTTTGGCCTGCATGCGACGGCGCTCCAGCTGCGCAGCCAGCGCATGATGATGCTCGCGTCGAACATCGCGAACGCCGCGACACCGGGTTACAAGGCGCGCGACATCGATTTCGCCAAGGCGCTCGACCTCGCGCAGCAGGGCGGCTCGACCGAAGGTGCGATTTCGTACCGCGTTCCCGTGCAGGCCTCGCTCGACGGCAACACCGTCGAGATGGCGACCGAGCAGACGGCCTATGCCGAGAACGCGCTCGCCTATCGTTCGAGCCTCTCCTTCCTCACCGGGCGCATCAACACGCTGACGCGTGCGATCAAGGGCGAATGACGATGAACGGCAATTTCTCGGTCTTCGACATCAGCGGCCGTGCGATGTCGGCGCAGCTCGTCCGGCTCAACACCACCGCGTCGAACCTCGCCAATGCGGGGACGGTCGCGGGCAGCGAGGCGGGCGCCTTCCGTTCATTGAAGCCCGTCTTCCGCACCGTGATGGACGACCATGGCCGCGCGACGGTCCAGATCGACCAGGTCACGACCTCCAAAATGGCGCCGTCGAAGCGGCACGATCCGTCGAACCCGCTCGCCGACGCCGACGGCAATGTCTGGGAAGCCGCGGTCGATAGCGCCGCCGAGCTGGTCGAGATGGTCGAGACCGCGCGCCAGTATCAGAACAATGTCCAGGTTCTCGAAACCGCGAAGGGCCTGATCAACGAAACCCTCAGGATGGGACAGTAAGATGAGCGTCAACAGCATCACCAACAACAACCCCGTGATCCATCCCAAGGGCACCAGCCAGCAGATGGATCAGAGCGATTTCCTTCGCCTGATGACCGCGCAGCTGTCGCAGCAGGATCCGTTCAACCCCGTCGATAACCAGCAGATGGTCGCGCAGATGGCGCAATTCTCGAGCCTCGCCGGGATCAGCGAGACGAACACGGTTCTCGCGAAGATTTCGGAGCAGCTCACGGCGCAGACGCAGCTGCTCAAGGACATCAAGGCCGCCACCCCGGCGCCCGCCCCCACCACGCAGGAAGGATAAGTCCATGTCATTCTATACGTCGCTTTCGGGCCTCAAGGCCTCGCAGACCGATATGTCGGTCATCTCGAACAATATCGCGAACGCCGGCTCGGTCGGCTTCAAGCGCAGCAAGGCGCAGTTCGGCGACATCTTCGCCTCGTCGCCGACGCAGTCGACGAAGACGATCGCGGGGCAGGGGACGCGCCTCAACGGCATCACCCAGCAGTTCACGCAAGGGTCGTACGAAGCGAGCGAAAAGACGCTCGACCTTGCGATCGTCGGCGAGGGCATGTTCATCGTGAAGGGCAATCCGCCGACCGAGGCGATCACCTACACGCGCAACGGTTCGTTCGAACCGACCCCCGACGGCAACGTCATCGATACGACGGGTGCCAAGCTCCAGCTGCTTCCGGTCGATGCCAATGGCAACGTGACGAACAACACACTGGCCGGCGCTTTCGACATGCAGCTGCCGACGGGTGCGCCGTCCGATCCGACCTCGTCGCTGGTCAATGTGTCGATCGGCCTCGACGGCCTCGTCACCGCGACTTTTGCCAATGGCGAGGACCAGATGCTCGGCAAGGTCGCGATGGCAACCTTCCCGACGATGTCGGGCCTGCGTCCGACCGGCGATGCGCATTGGCAGTCGACGGGCGAAAGCGGTCCGCCGACGATCGACGGTCCGACCAACGGCTCGATGGGCGCGGTCCGTTCGGGCGCGCTCGAACGATCGAACGTCGATATCACCGAGGAACTGGTGATGCTGATGTCGGCGCAGCGCAATTTCCAGGCAAATGCCAAGGCGATCGAGGGCGCGTCGCAGCTGACCCAGACGATCATCGGCATGCGCTGACGCAGCGCTGACCGCCGCCTGCCGGGAGCTACGACATGGACCGCCTCATCTACACCAGCCTTACCGCGATGCGGGGCAGCATGTCCCGGCAGACGGCGATCGCCAACAATCTGGCCAACGCGCAGACGCCGGGCTTCCGCGCCGACATGGCGAATGCGCAGGCGCTGTGGCTCGACGGCAGCGGGCTCGATGCCCGCGCCATGTCGTCCGAAGAGGTGCTCGGCGCCGACATGAAGGCGGGCTCGGTCACCCAGACCGGCCGCGACCTCGACATCGCGATGCAGGGCGACGCGCTGCTCGTCGTGCAGGCGAAGGATGGCGAAGAGGCATACACCCGCCGCGGCGACCTGCAGGTCTCGCCGAGCGGGCTGCTCACCACCGGCGACGGAAGTCCCGTGCAGGGCACGCAGGGACCGGTGACGATCCCGCCCGCCGATGCGATCACGATCGACCAGGAAGGCCGGGTGTGGATCGTGCCGCAGGGCGGCGATCCCGAAAATCCGCAGGAGGTCGACCGGCTCCGCCTCGCGACCCCGGCGGGGTCGGACATCGCCAAGGGGCTCGATGGCCTGTTCCGCGTGAAGGGTGGCGGCATCCTGCCCGACGATCCCGAAGCGCGGCTGCTCACGCGCTCGATCGAGGGATCGAACGTCACCGCGACCAGCGCGCTCGTCGAGATGATCGAGGCGAGCCGTAGCTGGGACACCCAATTGAAGATGATCAGCGACGTGCGCGACATGGACAGCGCGACCGCCAGCCTGATGCAGCTCCCCCGTTAAGGAGAATATAGATGAGTATCGGTGCCTTGCACGTCGCGCGGACCGGTCTGGATGCCCAGGGCTTCCGGATGCAGGTGATCGCGAACAACCTCGCCAACGTGAACACGACGGGCTTCAAGCGCGACCGCGCGAGCTTCGAGACGCTGAGCTATCAGATGATGACCCAGCCGGGTGCGCCGTCGACCGCCGAAAACCGCTATGCGACCGGGCTCAACCTCGGCACCGGGGTCGCATTGAACGGCACGGCGCGCATGGACACGCAGGGCAGCTTCCAGACGACGGGCAACGGGCTCGATGTCGCGATCGACGGCGCCGGCTATTTCCAGGTCGAGATGCCCGACGGCCGCATCGGCTATACGCGTGCCGGCAATTTCGGCCGTGCCCCTGACGGCACGATCGTGACTTCGGACGGCAAGCCGCTGACCCCTGCGATCCAGATCCCCGAAGACGCGAGCAACGTGACGATCGGGCTCGACGGCACCGTCTCGGCGACCGCCGCCGACGGCACCGCACTCGAGCTCGGCCGGATCGAGATCGCGCGCTTTGCCAATCCGGCGGGGCTGCAGGCGATCGGCGGCAACATGCTCGTCGAGACGCTGGCCTCGGGCGCTCCGCTCACCGGCGGCGCCGGCGAGGAAGGGCGCGGCTCGCTGCGCGGCGGGATGCTCGAGGGATCGAACGTCAACGTCGTCGAGGAGCTCGTCGACATGATCGAGACGCAGCGTGCCTATGAGGTCAATTCGAAGATGATCTCCGCAACCGACGAGATGATGAAAAATGCGTCGCAGACTCTCTAGACTGGCGATGCTGACCCTCGCGCTCGCGCCCCTGGCGGCGCATGCGAAGGACAAGACGCCGCCCGACGCCTTTTCGGTGTCGATGCCGTTGCCGCCGGCGCCGCCGCCGGCGAACGGCTCGATCTTCCAGGGCGCCTATGTGCCGCTCACCTCGGGCGGCCGTGCGGGTCAGGTCGGCGACATCATCACGATCCAGCTCGTCGAGCGCACCGCCGCGACGAAAAGCAATGCCGCGGGCACGCAGCGCGACGGCAATATCGGCCTGACGCCGCCGACTACCGGCCCGCTGTCGCTGTTCAACCCGAGCGACGTCGCGATGGGTGGCGGCCAGCAGTTCAAGGGCAAGGGCGACGCGTCGCAGTCGAACGCGCTGTCGGGCGAGGTCAGCGTCACCGTTGCAGCCGTCTATCCGAACGGCACGATGCTGGTGAAGGGCGAGAAATTGCTGACGCTCAACCGCGGCGACGAGCGCGTCCAGATTTCGGGCATCGTCCGTGCGATCGACATCAGCCCCGACAACCGCATCCTGTCGACGCGCGTCGCCAATGCGAACATCCGTTACGTCGGCAAGGGCGAGATCGCCCGCGCAAGCCAGCAAGGCTGGCTGCAGCGCTTCTTCTCGATCATCAGCCCCTTCTAACCAGAGGAATTTCACGTGACCCAGCGTCCGTCCCTGTTCACCCTGTTTGCACTCCTGCTCGCCAGCCTCGCCTTCGCGGCGCCGGCGCACGCCGAGCGCATCAAGGACATGGGCCAGTTCCAGGGCCTGCGCGCCAACCAGCTCACGGGATATGGCCTCGTCGTCGGCCTCGCGGGCACCGGCGACGACAGCCTCGATTATTCGACGCTCGGCATGAAGGGCGCCGTGTCGCGCTTCGGCCTGACGCTGCCGCCCGGCGTGAACCCCGCGCTCAAGAATGCCGCGGCGGTGATGATCACCGCCGAACTGCCCCCCTTTGCCAAGCCCGGGCAGCGTCTTGACGTCACGGTGTCGGCGATCGGCAAGGCGAAGAGCCTGCGCGGTGGCACGCTTGTGCTCGCGCCGCTCTACGGCGCCGACGGCCAGATCTATGCGATGGTGCAGGGCAATCTCGTCATCGGCGGGCTCGGCGTCGATGCCGCCGACGGGTCGAAGCTGACGGTCAATGTACCGTCGAGCGGGCGCATCGCGGGCGGTGCGACGGTCGAGCGCGCGGTCGACACCGGCTTTGCGACGTCAAGCTATCTCACCTTCAACCTCCACCAGTTCGACGCGACCAATGCGCAGCGCGTCACCGACGCAATCAACGCCGCGATCCCGGGCACGGCCTCGATGATCGACGGCGCGAGCGTCGCGATCCGCACCGCAGGCAGCGGCGACGAGCGGATGCGGCTGATGTCGCGGATCGAGAATCTCGGCGTCGAGCGCTCGGAACCGCCGGCGAAAGTGATCGTCAATGCGCGCACCGGGACGGTGGTGATCAACGGTGCGGTCCGCGTCGGCACCGCGGCGGTCAGCCACGGCAAGCTCACCGTGTCGATCAAGGAATCGCCGATGGTCGTCCAGCCGGCGCCGTTCAGTCGCGGCCAGACCGCGATCGAACCGTCGAGCGAAATCTCGGTCGAGCAGGATTATCGCCCTGCCTTCCTGATGAAACCCAATGCCTCGCTCTCCGCGCTGGTCGATTCGATCAACCGGCTGGGCGTTCCTCCCGGCGACCTCGTCGCCATCCTCGAGGCGCTGAGCCAGGCCGGCGCGCTCACTGCGGAACTGGTGATCATATGACGAGCCCCATTTCTTCGATCGGTGCGACGCCGACCCCCGCGGCTGCGGGTGGCGGCGACGGCGGTCTCCGCAAGGCGGCCGAGGCGTTCGAAGCCGTGATCCTGCGCCAGCTGATGGCTTCGATGCGGCAGGCGAAGCTCGGCGACGACATCTTCGGATCGAGCGCGACCGACAATTTCCGCGAGATGGCCGATGCGCGCACCGCCGACAGCCTCGCCGCGATGCGCCAGTTCGGCATCGCCGACATGGTCGAGGCGCAGTTCCGCGGCCAGCTCGGCGGGCTCGCCGCTCGCTCGGGGGGAGGCGTGCAATGAGCGACCTGCTCGGCATCGGCTATAGCGGGCTCAAGGCCTATTCGCGCGCGCTGGCGACGGTGGGCGACAATATCGCCAACGCCCAGACCCCCGGCTATGCGCGGCGCCGGCTCGAGATGATGGAAGCCGTCGGCGGCGGCAATTCGATCTTCTATCGCGGCAACACCAACCCCGGCGGGGTCGATATCCGCGGACTCGACCGCTCGGTCGACCAGTGGCTGATCGAGGACTCGCGCATCACCTCGGGCGATGCCGAACGTTCGGCGACGAAGCTTTCGTGGCTCGACAAGGTCGAGGGCGCGCTGAGCGACGAGACCAACGGCATCAAGACCGGCCTCACCAGGCTCTACACGACCGCCGACCAGCTGACCGCCGACCCGTCGAACCGCACGCTGCGCGCGCAGTTCCTGCAATCGGTCGACGATATCGCTTCGGGTTTCCGTACCGCGGCGAACCAGCTCGACAAGATGGGCGAGGGGATCGAGGGTGCGGCGACAAGCGCGGTCGACCAGTTCAACGCCGACCTCAACGCGCTCGAACAGATCAACATCGGGTTGCGCAAGTCGCGGCCGGGGTCGACCAACGAGGCGAGCCTGCTCGACGAACGCGACCGCCTGCTCGACAAATTGTCGTCGCACGCGGGCGTCAGTGCGACTTTCGACAATAATGGCGCGGTGACGCTCCGCGCGGCCGGATCGGGCGACCTGCTCGTCGGCGGCGGCGTCGTAAATCCGATTTCGGTGACCGCCGCGCCCGACGGACGCCTGTCGTACAGCGTCGGCGGGTCGCCGCTCGCGATCTCGACGGGCTCGCTCGCGGGCCTCGCCGAGGGGGCGAACCATGTCGCCGACCAGCGCGTCGTGCTCGACACGCTGGCGACCGATTTCGCGAGCCAGATCAACGCCGCGCATCAGGCGGGCACCGATGCCACTGGCAATCCGGGCCAGCCCCTGTTCACCGGCACCAGCGCCGCGACGCTGACCGCGACGGCGCTGACGCCCGATCAGGTGGCCGCGGCGGACGCGTCGGGCAGCAACGGCAATATGCTCGCGCTCGGCGCGATGCGCGGAGCGAACGACCCCGAGGCGCGCTGGTCGGGCCATATGGCGACGCAGGCGCAGACGGTCGCGTCGGCGCGCGCGCAAGATGCCGCCGCCGCGACGCGGGCCGACGCGGCTGCGGCCGCGCGAGATGGCGTCAGCCAGGTCGATCTCGATACCGAAGCTGCCGAACTTCTGCGCTTCCAGCAGGCCTATTCGGCGGCCGCGCGTACGATCCAGGTCGCGCGCGAAACCATGCAGACATTGCTCAGCTCGCTTTAGGGAAGGGTCAGGATCATGATCAACGCCGTGGGCAATCGCATGACGCGCGAAATCGCGCGCCAGCAGAAACTCGCCGACGCGCTCGAACGGACGCAGATCCAGATTTCGGGCGGCAAGAAACTGCTCCGCATGTCCGACGATCCCGTCGCGGCGCGGCGCATCGCGACAATCGGGACGACGCAGGCGAGCATGGCCGCTTGGTCGGCGAACATCAATTCGGCGACAGCGCTCGTGTCGCAGGCCGACGGCGTGATGAAGTCGGTCAGCAATCTGATGACGCGGGCGCGCGAGCTGACGCTCGCCGCGGCAAGCGACACGGCGAACCCTGCCGACCGTGCGACGATCGCCGCCGAACTTGGCACGATCGCCGCCGAACTCGACGCGCTTGCAGCAACACGCGATTCGAACGGCGAGCCCGTGTTTGCGGCCGGTCCGGCGCGCGTGATGCGCTTCGATTCGGATGTCAGCTTCGCGCCGGTGCCGTCGGCAACCGATGTCTTCGTGGTCGGCGGCAACAGCCTGTCAACCAATATCCGCGACGCCGCTGCCGCGGTTGCCGCGAACGACAAGGCCGGGATCAACGCGTCGCTCGGCGTCCTCGACACGACGATCAGCCATGTCGCCGACAGGCACGCCGAACTCGGCCTTGCGGGCGGGCGGATCGACCGCATCGGCGACGGGCTCGCCGCGCGCGGGATCACACTCAAGGACGAGCGATCCGATGTCGAGGATACCAATCTCGAGGAGGCGATCGCCCAGCTCCACGCCCAGGATCTGACGTTGCAGGCGGCGCAGGCGGCCTTTGCGAAGATCAACCGCCAGACCTTGTTCGATATTTTGAACTGACGGTCCTCAATCTTGCGGCGGCGCTGCCGTTAATCATCAAGACGTCCCTGAAGTTACGGGGACCGGGCTCGACAGCCGGGTCCCGAATGGAGTTGCTCGCACATGTTTCCCGTCGTCGGCATCGTGGTTCTCATCCTGCTGGTTTTCGGGGGCTTTGCGCTGACGGGCGGCAACCTCGGCCCGGTACTGCACGCGCTGCCGCACGAGATGCTGATCATCGGCGGCGCTGCGCTCGGCTCGCTGATCATCGGCAATTCGGGCGCCGACCTGAAGGCGCTCGCCGGCGGGCTCGGCAAGGTGTTCAAGGGGCCGCAGTACAGGAAACAGGACTATCTCGACTGTATCCTGCTCGTCTCGACGCTGATGAAGATGATGCGGACCGAAGGGCCGGTCGCGGTCGAGCCGCATATCGAGGATCCGAAGAATTCGACGATCTTCCAGCAATATCCGAAGCTGCTCAAGGACGACACGCTCGTCCACCTGATCTGCGATACGCTGCGCCTCGTCGTCGTGTCGTCGGGGACGCTCGACCCGCATGCGGTCGAGGAGGTGATGGACAATGCGCTGAAGAGCCACAACCATCACTCGATGAAGCCCGCCGAGGGGCTGCAGAGCCTCGCCGACGCGCTTCCGGCTCTCGGAATCGTCGCCGCGGTGCTCGGCGTCGTGAAGACGATGGGTTCGATCGACAAGCCGCCGGCGATCCTCGGCGCGATGATCGGCTCGGCACTCGTCGGCACCTTCCTCGGCGTGCTTCTCGCCTATGGCCTCGTCGGTCCGTTCGCGACGCGCGCCAAGGCAGTCGTCGAAAGCGACAACGCGATCTATCACACGGTGAAGCAGTTGATCATCGCGTCGCTTCACGGTCATCCGCAGCCGCTGGTGATCGAAGCCGCGCGTTCGGGCGTCGACCATGCCAACCAGCCGAGCTTCGCCGAGGTGTTTGATGGTATGAGGGGTCGCTGATGGCCGCACGCCCCAACATGCCGCGGCCGATCATCGTCAAGAAGGTGATCCAGGAATCGCACGGCGGCCACCATGGCGGCGCGTGGAAGGTCGCCTATGCCGACTTCGTGACCGCGATGATGGCCTTCTTCCTTCTGATGTGGCTGCTCGGTGCGACGAACGAGGCCCAGCGCAAGGCGCTCGCGGACTATTTTGCGCCGACGATCGTCCAGACGAAAACCGAGACCGCGGGGTCGACGGGCCTGTTCGGCGGCGACTCGCTGGTCGCGGCAGACAAATATCCGCACGGCGCGGCGCAGACGGGCACGCGCGCGATGACGATTCCGCGCGACGCCGCGGGTGGCCCCCGCGAAGCGTCGGGGCGCGAGCGCGCGAAGGACAAGGAGCAGTTCAGGAAGCTCGCCCGGACGCTGATGGATCAATTGCAGGCAAAGGGCGACCTCAAGCGCCTCGCGCCGAACCTGCGCTTTACCGAAACGCTCGAGGGACTGCGCATCGACGTGATCGACGACGCCGACGTTTCGATGTTCGTGATCGGCACCAGCCAGCTCACCCCCGATGGTGCACGGCTGTTCCGCGAGATCGCGAAACCGATCGCTGCGGTGTCGAACCAGGTGATGATCCGCGGCCACACCGACGCGGCGCCCTGGTCGGCGAAGTCGGGCACCAACAACTGGCGGCTGTCGGTCGACCGCGCCGAGGTCACGCGCCACTATTTCGAGTTCCGCGGTATCGCTTCGGAGCGCTTTTCGCGAATCGAGGGGGTCGCCGATCGCGAGCCCTATGTCCCCTCCGACCGATTCGATCCGCGCAATCGCCGCATCTCGATCACCCTCGGCTGGCGGCAGGTCGGCGACAATTAGTACCATATTGGCAACATATCGGAGTTGGTTAACGCAATTGCGGGTCGATTGCTGCCAATATGGTAATATCTCTTTGTTTTGAATGACTTAACTGACGCCCGATAAGCTTTTGTTTACCAGTTTCATCAATTCATGGGTCCATCGAAGGGGCACCGAGCGGGCGGTGCGGTGGAGACCAAAATGACACTGGGGCATAACAATAATGCAGCGCTCGAAGCGCTGATCATCGGCACGAGCGCGGCCGCCTGCCGGCTGCGCGAGATGATCCGCCGCGTGGCGCGTTCGAACGCCTCGGTGATGCTCTGCGGTCCGTCGGGTTCGGGCAAGGAACTGGTGGCCCGCGCGATCCACGACGAAGGTGCCCGTGCGGGCAAGGCCTTCTCGGCGATCAACTGCGGCGCGATCCCCGGCGAACTCATCGAATCCGAACTCTTCGGGCATGAAAAGGGCAGCTTCACCGGCGCCCACGCCCGCCGCATCGGCCATTTCGAAGCGAGCGAGGGCGGCACGCTCTTTCTCGACGAAATTGGCGACATGCGTTTCGACATGCAGGTCAAACTGCTCCGCGTGCTCGAGGACCGGACGATCGTCCGTGTCGGCAGCAGCGAGGTGAAGGCCGTCGACGTCCGCGTCATTTCGGCCACCCACCAGGATCTCGGCGCTGCGATCGCCGATGGCAAATTCCGCGAAGACCTGTTCTTCCGGCTCGGCGTGGTTGTGCTCCAGGTCCCCAGCCTTGCCAGCCGCGCCGAGGATATTCCGGCGCTCGTCCGCCACTTCCAGCGCCAGATGCCGGCCGACGCCAAATGCCGCTATGACGACGCCGCGATGGCGCTGCTCATGCAGCATGGCTGGCCGGGCAATGTGCGCGAACTCCGCAATTTCGTCGAACGCGCCAGCGTTCTCCACGGCGGCGAAACGCTCGGCGTCGAGGATGTCGCCATGCTCCTGAACCCCACCGCAGCGCTTGCACCGCGGCAGGCTGTCCCCAGCAGCCCCGCCGCAGTGCAGGTCGGCGCGGAAGAGTTCGCCGCTGCGCCCTTCGCTGCGGCTGCGCCGCAGGCCAAGACGCCGGCGCCGGGTCGTCCGATCGACCTCAAGCGCGAGATCGAGACGATCGAACTCGAGCAGATCCATGTCGCGCTCGATCTTGCCGACGGCATTATTTCGGAGGCGGCGCGTCTGCTGACGCTGAAGCGCACCACGCTGATCGAAAAGATGCGCAAATATGGCGTCCACCAACAGGCCGCCTGACGGCCGCGACACGAGTTTCAGCACCCGCTGAAAAGGGAGCTCTGGTCCGCTCCCGCACCACCCGGCCGCCCGTCCCCACCTTGGGCGGCCGGGTACCTCGCGGGTTCTTCCAACAAGCGGCAGACGGCCCGCTCCTTCGTGCGAAGGGCGGGCCGTCTGCCGTCTGCGGATATGGTCGCCGCCGTCAGCGAAGCTGCCGCCAGGCGGCGCTGATCGTCAGAATGCCTTCAAGCAGTTCGGCGAGCGCCTCGGCGCTGTTCGCGGCCACCGCGTCGTCGAGCTTGCGGCGCATGCTGCGATAGACGCGCGACAATGCGGTGGCGACATCGCCGCCCTTGTCGCGGTCGAGATTGACGTCGAGGCCGATCAGGATCGCACGCGCGCGATGCGCCGGCTCGGTGGCCGAGATGCGCTGCCCCTGCCGCACCATCGCGCCCAGCACACCGACCGCGGTTTCCAGCTCGTCATAGAGCATGGTCACCAGCTCGACGGGGTCGGCCGCCGCGGCGCGGCTTTCATTCTGCAATCGGCGATACAGCCCGGTCGCCCGGACGGTCGAGGCGGTAGCGGTCACGGCGGTGGTCCCCACTCTATATTTTAGTCGTTACCCTGGTTGGTCCAGAGCTTGATCTGTTGTTCGAGATAGGTCTGCGTCGCCTTGAACGACGCGAGCCTGGCTTCGAGCGTGCCATATTGCTTCTCGAGCCGCTTTTTATACGCGTCCTCGCGCTCTTCGATTTTTTCGAGCTGGTCGAGGAGATTTTCCTTCTTCGCGTCGAGCGATTTCGACACGCGATCGATGGCACCGTCGGTGCCGACCGCCTTGTCGCGGATCGCATCGAGCGCGAAGGCGATGCCGGGATCGCTCTGTTCGGTATGCGTGGCGTCGCGCCGCGGGTTGAAAAGCGCCTCGACTGCACCGGCGTCGGACGCGAGTACCTTGTCGAGCTTGGCATTGTCGACCGACAGCAGGCCTTCCTTCGTGATCGAAATGCCGATGTCCGACAATTTGTTGATGCTGCCGTGGCTCGAGATCACCTTGTGGAGGAGCCCCCCCAGTTCGCGTTCCAGTTCGCGCAGCCCCGTGGTCGGGCCCGACAAGCTCGATGCCGCGACGAGGCTCTTCTTGAGCTGGTTATAGACTGCGACGAAATCGCCCACCGTCTGCTTGATCATATCGAGCGGGCGGCTCGCGCCGATGTCGACCGGCTGGCCGGGCGCCGCCTTTTTCAGCGTGAGCGACATGCCGGGAACGACGTCGTCGACGATGTTGCTCGTGCGGCTGAAGGCGACGCCGTCGATCGTGAATTCGGCGTTGGCGGCGCTTTGCCCCTGCGTCATTCCGCCGCCGGTGGCAAAAGCGGCAAGGCCGGGGTCGGCGCCGGCATCGGCGGTGAGCGTGAAGGCACCCGTCTCGCCCGTCGGGCCTTTCAGGATCAGCCGGTGGCCGCCTTCGTCGGCGATGATCGACGCGGTCACGCCGGCGCCGCTGGCGTTGATCGCGCTCGCGAGCCCGTCGAGGCTGTTGTTCGTCGCGCCGATCGTGATCGTCCTGGCGACGCCGCCGACCGTCAGCGTCATCGAACCAGCGCCGATCGCCGCCGCCTTGTCGGCCACGACGCCCGAATAGCTGGTCTGCGCACGCGCGAGCTGGGTCACGACGACGGTCGCGGCAAAGCTGTCGGCGGAGAGGCCGGCGCGGCTGGTGGCGCCGAGGATGCTTTCGTCGGAGACGGTCGGCGTGCTGCGGAGCGTGCCGTCGGCGACCATCTGGCCCAGCGAGTCGGCAAAGCCATCAAGGTCCGAGCGGGCCTGCGCCAGCGCGCTGATCCGCGTCTGGTTCGCCTGGGTGAGCTGGGCCATGCGCTGGATCTTGGGATCGCGCGAGGCATTCGACAGGTCGGTGACGAGCTGTTTGATGTCGATACCCGACCCGAAGCCGAGGCTGTTGGCGATTGAGCTGACCATGGCAAATATCCTTCGCACTGCTTAACGGCGGCGCGCGGGGAAGATTAAGCCTGTCGGCGGCCTTCGGGATCGAAACGATGCGAGGGCGGCACGTCGACCGACGGCTGGCTGAGCCCGTCGGCGACCGCGCGTTCGAGCTGGAAAACGAAAGCGAGGACGGTTGCGACCGCAACGAACAGTTCCTCGGGGATGACGCGGCCGGCGCGCGCGGTGAAATAGATAGCGCGGGCGAGCTGCGGATATTCGAGCATCGGCACATTGGCGGCGCGTGCGAGCTCGCGGATCGACAGCGCGACATCGCCGCGCCCGCGCGCGACGACGACCGGCGCCGCGTCGGTCCCGGGGCGATAGCGCAGCGCGATCGAGAAATGTGTCGGATTGGTGAGGACGACGGTCGCCTCGGACACCGCCTTGCGCGCCGATCCGCTCAAAATCTCGTGCGCGCGCTGGCGCTGCGCCTGCTTGAGCTCGGGGGCGCCGTCGGACTGGCGCATCTCTTCCTTGATTTCCTGCTTGCTCATCATCAGCCGCTTGTTGCGCTGGAACCATTGCACCGGCACGTCGATCAGCGCGATCACGACGAGCCCGCCGGCGAGCGTCAGCATCGCATGGCCGATCGCCTTCCCGGCGAGGCCGATCGCGGCGATCAGGTCGGTCGACGCCATCGTCATGATCGCGGGCAGGCTGCTGCTGACCAGCCAGTAACCGATCGTCCCGAGCAGCAGGACTTTTGCGAGCGCCTTGCCGAGTTCGGTCGCCCCCTGCATCCCGAACATGCGCTTGAGCCCGCTCATCGGATTGACCCGATTGCCCTTGAAGTGCAGCGCCTTGCCGCGCCAGCCGATCGAGCCGAGCATCGCCGGGCCCGCGACCGCGGCGCCGAGCGCGAGCGCGAACAGGCTCGCGAGCGGGAGCAGGATTTCGACCCCGTTGCGCATCAGCGCCTCGGCGGGCGCGAAGTCGGCGACGTCGGCGGCGGTCAGCGTCAGCCCGCGGCGCACGAGATCGCCCGCCGACTGGACGAACCAGCCGCCGGCGGCGACGATCCAGCCCGCAGCGGCGAGCATCATCAGCGCGGTTGCCAACTCGCGCGACATCAGCACATCGCCTTCGCGCGCCGAATCGGCGAGCTTCTTCGCCGTCGGCTGTTCGGTTTTCTGGTCTCTGTCCGAACCTTCGGCCATCGTCAGATTCCCGCGACCATGCGCGCGGCGTCGAGCGCGTCGGAGAGGATGCGCGCGATCGCTTCGGCCATTGCGGGCGTCGCAATGCCGAGGAGGACGATTCCGGCGAGCAATGTCGCGGGAATGCCGACCGCGAACAGGTTGAGCGCAGGCGCCGAACGGCCGATCACACCCATGATGATCTGGACGAGGATCAGCACGAAGCCGACGGGCATCGCGATGGTTAGCCCCGCGGCGAACATCAGGCTGCCAAAGCGTATCACCCCGCCGATCGCGTCCCACGACGGAAAGGCGTTGCCGGGGGGCAGCGCGGTATAGCTGTCGACGATGATGTCGATCAGCACGAGATGGCCGTCGGCGGCGAGGAACAGCGCGGTCGCCATCATCGACAGGAACTGGCCGATCGCCGAGCTCGACGCGCCGCTCAGCGGATCGACCATCGACGCGAAGCCGAGTCCCATCGCGTTGCTGATCACCTCGCCCGCGAGCAGCGCGGCGGCGAGCCCCATCTGGAGCACGAAGCCGATCGCGAGGCCGATCACCGCCTCGCCGATGATGAGGAAAAAGCCCGGAACCGACACGATGCCTTCGGGCGGCAGCGCCATGCCCGACGCGGCGACCGCGGGCACCCCGACCGCGAGCGCGATCACGAGCCGCAGCTGCACGGGGACGTTCGACGCGCCGAATACCGGCGCGGCGATGAACGCGGCGCCGGGGCGGATCATCCCCAGCATCCACAGCTGGAGCATCGCCTCGATATTCGGGATGTCGGCGGGATTCATCGACGTCCTAGCGGACGAGCGCCGGAATCTGCGCGAACAGCTCGCGGGTGAAGTCGGTGAGCAGCACGAGGATGCTGCCGCCGAAGATCGCGAGGCAGATCGCCGCGACGATCAGCTTGGGCACGAAGGTCAAAGTCTGTTCGTTGATCGACGTCGCCGCCTGTACCATGCCGAGCAGCACGCCGATGACGAGCACCGGCAGCAGCAGCGGTGCCGAGGCGAGCGCGAGAATCCACAGCGACTGCTGCGCGACCCCGATGAAATAGTCGGCCTCCATGTCGCTATCCCACGAAGGAGGAGGCGAGCGAGCCCATCGTCAGCGCCCAGCCGTCGACGAGGACGAAGAGCAGGAGCTTGAACGGCATCGATATGATCGTCGGCGACAGCATCATCATACCGAGCGACATCAGCGCCGAGGCGACGATCAGGTCGATGACGAGGAACGGCAGGAAAATGAGGAAGCCGATCTGGAAGGCGGTCTTGAGCTCGCTGGTGACGAAGGCGGGGAGCAGGATCGAAAAGGGCACGTCCTTCGGGCTCGCATAGGTCGGGGCTTTCGCGATCTTGGCGAACATCATCAGGTCGGTCTTGCGCGTCTGCTTCATCATGAAGCCGTGGAGCGCGGTGCCCGATCGCGACACCGCCTCGCCGATATCGATCTGTTCCTGCCCATAAGGCTCGATCGCGACGCGGTTCACTTCGCTGATCACCGGCTGCATCACGAACAGCGAGAGGAAGAGGCTGAGGCCGACCAGCACCTGGTTCGGCGGGGTCTGCTGGAGTCCGAGTGCGTGGCGCAGGATCGACAGCACGATGATGATGCGTGTGAAGCTGGTCATCATCAGCAGCAGCGACGGCAGCACCGTCAGCAGGCTCATCAGGACGAGGATCTGGAGCGACAGGCTCAGGGGACGGCCGTCGCCGCCGATTTCGGCCACCGCGCGGTTCAGCCCGTCGGTCGTCTGCGCCCAGGCAGCGGGCGCGGCGCAGAGCAGCGCGGCGCTGCCCGCGAGTGCCGCGGCGCGCAGCCAGAAGCGGCGGTCAGTCTGCATGGAAATCGCCCTGGCTGTCGTCGGCGAGGCGCGTGATACCGTTGCGCGAGACAGAGACGAGGATGCGCTGGCCCGCGAACTCGACCACCGCGAGCTTCGATCCGGGACCGAGCGGCAGCACGTCGATCATCTCGACCGCGCGCGATCTCGTCGCACCGCCGACGAGCGGCACGCCCATCTGGACGCGCTTCCACAGCCACAGGCTGCCCCACGCCATGCCACCGACAAGTGGCAGCAGGATGAGCAGCCGGAGAATATATTCGAACATCAGGCTCTCCGTTCGAAGCCTTCGAGTCCGCGCGCCGGCGCGACGACTTCGGCGACCTGGATGCCATAGCGGCCGTCGACGCTGACGATCTCGCCCTTCGCGATCAGGGTGCCGTTGGCATAGATGTCGAGCAGGTCGGTCGCGGCGCGGTCGAGCTCGATCACGCTGCCCTCGCCGAGCGCGAGCAGTTCGGAGAGCGTCATCGACGTCGAGCCGACCTCGACCGACACGCGCAGCGAAACGCCCGCGAGCAGGTCGAAATTGGGCGCGGCGGCGATGCTCTTGTCGCGCCGGTCGGCGCGCGCCTTGGGAGCGTCGGCGATATCAGTCATTGTCCGGTCCTTTTTCGATATGGTCGATCATGATCGCGGCGTTGCCATTGGCTTCGCCGATGCTGCCGAGTGCGAAGCTGCGTCCGGCGACGGTTACCGGCACGTGGCGCGGCATGGCGAGCGGGATGATGTCGCCGACCTCGAGCGCGAGCAGCTTGACGAGGCTGATCTCGGGGCGCGCGAGCACCGAGCGGACGGGCATGCGTACGTCGCGCAGCGCCCTGTCGAGCGCGCCGGCCCAGGCGGGGTCGGCGGCGCCCGCGCCCGGCGCTTCGGGGAGGAGCTCGTCGCCCGCGATGCCGCGGAGCGCGGCGACCGGATAGGCACACAGCAGTGTCCGTCCTTCGAACGGCGCGCCGCGCAGCTTGAAACGCTGGACGAACAATTCGTCGTCGGCGCGGACCGCGGCGAGCTTCGCCGGATCGGCCGTCACGCAGTCGAGTTCGGGTTCGATGGCAAGCTTGCCGCGCCACGCGGCGGCGAGCTGCATCCCGATGTCGCGGCCGAGGCGCGCGGCGAAGCGCTCCTCGGCATCGGTCAGCTCCTCGCGTTCGGCGGCGAGCTTGCCCTGACCGCCATAAAAGATGTCGACGAGCTGGAGCAGCAGCGAACGCGATCCGGCGAGCAGCACCGGTCCCTTGAGCGGCGGCGCGTGATAGCGCCAGAAGATCGCCGGGGCGGCCGCGGCGCTCCACTCGGCAAAGCTCATCTGCTCGGCGCCCGCGCGCTCGATCTGGATCGCCGGCGCGCCGAGTGCGCGAATGAGGTCGCGCAGGCTGCGCGCGAACTGGTTCGCGACCCCCTCGAGTGCCGGAAAGGCATAGCCGTCCGCCGCCTTGCGCAGCAGCAGGGATTCTTTCGTATCCGCAGGCGCGGCCGCCGCTGCGGGTGCAGGGGCGGCCGGCGCCTTCACGGCTTTGACGGTTTTGGCGCTGGTGGTCACTGAATCACCAGGCTCGTGAAATATACATTGTCGATGCCCCCAAACCCTTCCTTGTCGCGCAGCACATCGTTGATCGCGGCCGTCAACTGGCGTTGAAGCCGCTGTTTCCCCTGTGATGTGGAGAGCAACGCCGGATCCTGTTCGGCGAGCACCATAAGCACGACCGAACGGATCGGAACAGCCTGCCGTTTGATATTATTGATAACCTTGCCGTCGTAGAAGGTCGAAAGGCTGATACCGACCTGCAGGAAGCCCGACCCGTCGGCGAGATTGGTCGTGAAGCTTTCGCTGATCGGATAATAGGTGACCTCATATTTGCGCGGGTCCACCTTGAACTTGTCGTTCGGAACCGACACCGTGCCGACCTTCGGGGGCGCCTCCTTGTCCTCGCCTTCGGCGGCGGGTTCGGGGTCGTCCTTGCTGCGTACGACGAGCTTCGGATAATTGTCCTCGGGCTTTGCCTCGTGCGCCGAGAGCGCGCCGAAATAGATGCCGGCACCCGCGCCCGCGCCGATCAGCGCGACGGCGGCGACGCCGATCAGCAGCAGCTTCCTGAACTTGCCCTTCTTCTTCGGAGCGCCGTCGACATTATTATCCTTGGCCATGATGCGACCCTTTCTGATCAGGCGAAGCGGCCGCGGCGATCCGCGGCGCGCGTTTCGTCGCGCGGCTCGGCGCGTTCGGTGGCGGTTTCGATGAGGTGCGCAGGATCGGGGGCGGCGGTGCGGCCCTGGCCCTGGTTCTGTGACTGGCGCCCGGTCTCACCCGGCGTGCAGGTCACTTCGGCGCCGGCGACGCGGACGCCCTGCTGGCGCAGTTCGTCGACGAGGCGGCCCTGCGCGGCGGTGACGATCGTCGCGGTCGCTTCGTGATGCGTGTCCATCTTCAGCGCGACGCCCTCGTCGCCCTGTCGTATCGCGACGTCGAGCCGGCCGAGGTGGCGCGGCATCAGGCGAAAGCTGATGTCGCCGCTGTCCGATTTCGTCGCGGCGATGTCGCGCGCGAGCTGGTCGATCCACGCGCCGTCGCTGTCCATGTCGAGCACGCGCTCGGCGACCTGCATGGGTGCGGCGGCTTCGGTGAGCGCCGCTGCGCCCTGCATCGCCGGCTGGGCGAAGAGGATCGTCATCGACGGTGCCGCTTCGACGGGCCGGGCAACCGGGGTTTCGGCCCCGGTCACGGTCGGCAGCGGGGTCGCGGCATTGCGCGGGCGCGCGGCGACGGGCGCTGCCGGCGCATCGGAGCCGGCGCCGACCCGGGGCGCTTCGACCGGCCTGGCGGACTTCGTGGCAGCGGGAATGACGGCCGTCACGACTGCAGCCAAATCGGTCGCCAGGGCGGCAGGGGTGGCGGCTTCTCCGGTCTCCGCCGCATCGGGAGCCGCGTCGGCAGCGGTTTCGGCGGGTGCCGGCTTGCCGGGCGCAGGCGCCGTGCCGGGCACGCTACCGTTCAGCGCGATCAGCAAGGTCGCGGCCAGCGCGGCGGCATCGGCGTCGGCCGGCCCGGCTTTGACGGTGGGTGTTTCGACGCCGACAGCCGGCTTGAGCTGCGGAATATCGATTTGCGAAGCAGTCGTCCCGGCCGTTGGCGCCGGGTCAGCCTTGATCGTAGCACCTGCATTTGCCGGCAGTGCGCCCGCGACCGGCGCCACGGCGAGCAGCTGGTCGAAGCCGGGGCCTTCGCTGCCGTCGTCGGCAAGCTGCCCGATATTGGCGAGGAAGGTCGCGAAACCTGCGGGCATCGCGCCCTGCGGTGTGGGGAGAGAGGGCGCGCCCATCATGCCGCGCCGCCTTCGATCAGGCGCAGACGCATTGCGGCGCGCGGCCGGTGCGGGCGGTTGGCGTCGTCGCGGCGCTCCTGTTCGGCCTCGGCCGACTTGCGGCTGCGTTCGTAAAGGCGCACCGCCGTCTCTTCGCGGGCCATCGCGCTCTGCGCGCGCGCGCCCATCTCGTCGCGGCGCTGGCTTGCATTGCTCAGCGGCGCGGTCAGGCTTTCCTGTGCGATGTCGAGCCGCATCGCGAGCTCGCCGATCGTGTTGAGCGCGCGGCCGGCGACCGCGCCTTTCGCCATTGCGAGGTCGACGCGCAGCGTCTCGAGCCGCTTCGCCAGTTCGACGAGGTTCGCGAGTTCGCCATTGGCGCGCGCGAGATTGGCTTCGGCCATCTGATGTTCGACGGAGCGCACGCGGATGATACGTTTGCGGCGTGCGGTACGGGCGTTCATGCGGAATATCCTTCAATCAGGGTCTGGCGGGAAAATTCGAAATCGACCTGCGCCTTGGCAGGCTGCGACACATAGGCGAGCTGGTCGGCGTGGCGCGCGATCGCGGTGTCGAGCACCGGATCGGCGCCGGCGACGTACGCGCCCATCAGCATCAGGTCGCGATTCTCTTCATAGGCGGACCACAGCTGGCGGAAGCGCGCGGCGGCGGCGGCGTGTTCGGGATCGACCGAATCGACCATCGTGCGCGACAGCGAGCGCGCGACGTCGATAGCGGGATAGACCCCCTGCTCGGCGAGCTGGCGCGACAGGATGATATGGCCGTCGACGATCGCCCGCGCCGAGTCGACGACGGGGTCGTCGATGTCGCCGCCGTCGGCGAGTACGGTGTAGAGCGCGGTGATCGAACCGCCGGTTTCGCGGTCGATGCCGGCGCGCTCGCAGAGCGAGGGGATGAGCGCGAACACCGACGGCGGATAACCCTTCATCGTCGGCGGTTCGCCCAGCGTCAGGCCGATCTCGCGCTGTGCGTGCGCGACGCGCGTCAGGCTGTCGATCAGCAGCAGCACCCTCTTGCCCTCGGCGCGAAAGGCTTCGGCGATCGCGGTCGCGCGCATCGCGGCGCGCAGACGAAGCAGCGGCGGGTGGTCGGCGGGAACCGCGACGACGACCGATTTCTTGCGCACCTCGGGGGGCAGTTTGGTCTCGACGAAGTCGCTGACTTCGCGGCTGCGCTCGCCGATCAGCCCGACGACGATCACGTCGCACTCGGTGCCCGCGATCATCTGGCCCATCAGTACCGACTTGCCGACGCCCGAGCCCGCGATGATCGCGACGCGCTGGCCTTCGCCGACGGTGAGCAGGCCGTTGATCGCGCGCACGCCCATGTTGAGCGCGCGGGTGACGCGGCCGCGGCGGAGCGGATTGACCTTGCGCCCGGCGAGCGGCCACTGGAACTGCGATTTGACCGGCGGGCGGCCATCGAGCGGGTTGCCCTGCGCGTCCATGATGCGGCCGAGCAAGGTTTTGCCGACCGGCACCATGCTCGACGCGCCATGCGGTTCGACCGGCGCGCCGGTGACGAGCGGCTTGTTCATGTCGAAGGGCAGGACGAGGCTGCGGTGGCCGCGAAAGCCGACGACCTCGCCATAGACATAGTCGTTGTCGGCCGACCGGATGCGGACATTGCTGCCGAGCGGCATCGGGAAACCCGACACTTCGAGCATGATGCCCTCGTGCGAGACGAGCGTGCCGACGCGGCGCGGGCTTGCCTGCGCGAGATCGACGGGATCGAGCAATTGTTGCGCCGAGAGGGCGAGGCGGCGGGTCATGCGGCTTCGCTTTCGCCAAGCGCCGAGCGGAGCTCGTCGAGAAAGACCGCGCGGCCATGCTCGATCCAGCCGGTCGAGGTTTCGATCCGTACGGTGCCGCGCATCATCGCCGCGTCGCTTTCGATCGCCATCGCCAGCGGGCAGTCCGCCAGCAGCACGGCATCTTCGGGGTGGACCCAGAGCGTGCGTGCCTTGTCGGCGTCGGCGATCAGCGCGGCGGCGGTTGCAACCTGTGCCTGCAGCCATTCGGTGTCGATCGGCGCGGTCACGACGATCTGGCGTACCAGCCGCTCGACGGTCGTCGCGATCAGCTGCGCGAGCTCCTCGCTCGGCTCGTCCTGCAATGCCTCGGCGCCGGCGAGCAGCGCAAGCAGCTGGTGGCGTTCGGCGACGAAGGCGGCTTCGGCAAGGCGCTGGCCTTCGGCGAGACCGAGCGCAAAGGGATCGTCGAGATCGGGCTCGTCGAAGCTCGCTTCGGCGGGCTGCGGGGCATGGGTGGCCGGCGCGAAAGAGATCGGCCGGAAGCCGCCGCCGCGCGCCATCGCATCGGCGAGGCTGACGGGCGCAAAGCCGGTTTCGGTGGCACGATCAGACATAGTCGTCGCCTCCGCCCGCGATCATGATTTCGCCCGCCGCCGCCATCTGGCGCACGATCTGCATCACGCTCTTCTGCGCGTCGTCGACGTCGATGCGCTTGACCATCGTCATTTCGGCCATTTCGTCGCGGATCGTTTCGGCGGCGCGCTGCGACATGGTGCCAAGGCACATGTCGACCATCTCTTCGTCGGCACCCTTGAGCGCGATCGCGAGCTGGGCGGCGTCGACCGAGCGCAGCACGCTGCTGAGGCTCTTCTTGTCGAGGTCGCGCAGATTCTCGAAGATGAACATTTCTTCCTCGATCGTCTGGGCGAGAATGCGGTCGTGCTTCTTCAGCGCGCGGATCGTGCGCTCGCTGAGCTGCTTCGGCATTTTCTTCATGATCTTGGCGACGTCGCTCGGGCCACCGATCGCCTGCTTGGCGACGCGCTGGCCATCGACATTGGCGCTCGCGAGCACCGATTCGAGATCCTCGATCGCCGCGGCGGGAACCGAGGTCAGCATCGCGGCACGCAGCACCAGATCGGCCTGCAGCACTTCGTCGAGGGTCTCGATCGCGCGCGCGGCGACGTCGGGGACGAGCACCGACAGGATCAGTGCGCCGACCTGCGGATGCTCGCTGGCGAGCAGGCCGCTGATCGCGTCGACATCCATCCAGCGCAGCATTTCGAGCGATGCGGCGCTCCGCTGCGGCGCGACGGCGGCGAGGATATTGTCGGCGCGGACGTTGCCGACGGCCTCGTTGATCACCGTGCGGATGCGCGTGTCGGCACCGATCGCGAGCGCGCTGACGTCGCGGCTGCGCGTGACGAAGCGGTCGAGCGCCTGGCCGATCTGATGCTCGCTGGCGTTGGCGGTGTCGAACATCGCCTTGGCGAGCTGGCGCACTTCGTCGGGGTCGAGCTGCTTCAGGATCGTCGCGGCTTCGCTTTCGTCGAGCAGCATCAGCAGGATCGCGGCGGCGGCGGACCCTTCGATCGCCGGCAGTGCGGGCATATTATCGAGTCCGGCGGCTTCAGGCATGGGCGCCCTCCTGCATCAGATGGCGGACGACGAGCGCGGCGCGCGCCGAGTCCTGACGGACGAAGGCGCGGACGAGATTGGCGCGCGCTTCATAGCTCGGCGCCTGCTCGATCATCTCGAGCGTGATTTCGCGGCCGCCATGGCCAATGCCGAGCGCGGGGCGGTCGGTTGCGGCGAGCAGCGACGCTTCGAGCGCCTGATTCTGTTCGGCGCGCGCGGCGGCGCGCTGCTTCGCGGCGCGGATCATCGGGCGGCCGATGAAGAGGAAGGCGAGCAGCGCGGCGAGGATCGCGCCGACCTGCTTGACCAACGGCAGGAACCAGCCCTGGTCGTAAAAGGCGGGCGAGCTGTCTTCGACCGCCACGAACGGGCGCTGATTGATCGCGACCAGATCGCCGCGCGTTGCGTCATACCCGATCGCACCCTTCACCAGATTGTCGATCTTGGTGAGATCGGCCTGCGTCAGCGCCTTCTTGCCCTGATTGAGCGCGACGGCGACCGAAACGCGGCGCAGCTTGCCCTGCGGCGAGTGCGTCACCGAAATCTCGCGGCCGACTTCATAGGCGCGCGCGGCATTCTCGTTGCTTTCGGTGCCGGGCGCCGGCGCCGCGCCGGGCGGGACCGGCTGCGGGCCGTTGGCGGTGACCGTGGTCGCCTGCGGCGGCTGGTTCGACAGCGCGCCGGGGATGCCGACCGCGGGGGCGCTCGTGCCGCTGGTCGAACGCGTGATCTGCTCGCTCGTCAGCGCGCGGTCGTTCTCGGGGAAGCTTTCGCGCGTCGCCTGGCTTTCGGACATGTCGACGTCGGCGTGGACCTCGACGGTGTAATTGCCGGCGCCGAGCATCGGGCCGAGCAAGGTGTCGAGCGCGCGGCGGAAGCGGTCCTCGACCTGCAGCTGGAGCTGAAACGCCTTCATGTCGCTGCCCGATGCGGTGTCCGACAACAGCGCGCCGCGCTGGTCGATCACCGACACCTGATCGGCGTTCATGCCGGGGATCGACGAGGCGACGAGGAAACGGATCGCCTGCACCTGTCCGTCGCTGAGCGAACGGCCGTTCTGCAGGGTCAGCATCACCGAAGCCGTCGCGGGCTTGTCCTCGCGGACGAACAGGCTCGGTTCGGCGGCGGCGACATGGACACGCGCGCTTTTCACCGCGTCGATCGTCTCGATCGTGCGCGACAGATCGGCTTCGCGCGCCGAACGCAGTGCTTCGCCCTCGATCGCGCGGCTCGATCCCATCGGCAGCGACGCGATCAGGCTGTCGCCGCTCGGTGCGGCCTTGGGCAGGCCCTGGCCGGCGAGGGCGATGCGCGCCTGATGCAGCTTGTCGGCGTCGACGGTGAGCGCGCCGGTCGAGGCGTCGATGCTGTGCGCGATGCCCTGCGATTGCAGCGCGTCGGCGACCGCCGCCTTGTCGGCGTCGTCGAGCCCGGCGAACAGCTGTGCCTGCGGAGCGGCCTGCATGGTAAAATAGGCGAGCGCGGCAATGCCGATCGCCGAGGTCATCGCGATCGCGGGCAGCGCGCGCTGCACCGCCGGCTGGCGGATGAACTGCGTCACGGGAGCAAGGCGCCCGCCGAGGACGGGGGCGGGCAGGCGGTTTGCGGACCCGTCGTCGACGGGGGTCAGGATCTGGGCTTCGGCCATGGATTACACCGGCATGTTCATGATGTCGCGGTACGCGGAGAGCAGCTTGTTGCGGACCTGCAGGGTGGTTTCGAAGCCGAGCGACGCTTTCTGGCGCTCGATCATCACGCTGACGATGTCGTGCGTGTCGCCGCGCTCATAGGCTTCGCTGACCTGGCTTGCCTTCGACTGCTGGGCGTTGACCTGCTGCAGCGCATTGTGGATCGCAGCGCCGAAATCGGGGGTTCCACCGGCACCTTCCGTGCCAGCGCCGCCGCCGATGCCGCCACGCCCCGCGGCGCGCTGCAGCGCCTGGTTCTGATTGAGAATCGAGCTGCGCATCTGCAGCAGCTTGCTCGGATCAATCGTGCTCATTGCTTTTTCGTCCGTCCTTTTGCGCGGCCTCGCGCCACACGCAAAAGAAGAATGCAAAGCTCGTGCCAAAAATTTTTATTGCTTCTTTTCAGTATATTGGAGTGGTTACGCCATTTCCGGCGCCAGCTTCCGGCGTTTTTTTGACGCGCGGGCTTAAGCGCCGCCGCGGCCCGCCGTTACTGGCTTCGTGACCGCTCCTCGAGCCCTCACATCACGGGAATGGCCATCGAGGCCGGAAAGGAACAAAGATGACTGTCATCAACACCAATGTGAGCGCGCTTCGCGCCCAGAATAACTCGCGTGTTGCCAACCAAATGCAGTCGCAGGCGATGGAACGCCTGTCGAGCGGCAAGCGCATCAACAGCGCCAAGGACGACGCAGCCGGCCTCGCCATCGCGACCCGCATGGACGCCAGCGCCCGCGGCCTGACGCAGGCGATCCGCAACGCCAACGACGGCATTTCGCTGGCACAGACCGCCGACAGCGCGGCCGGCAGCGTTGCGGACATCCTCGTCCGGATGCGCGAACTTGCGATGCAGGCCTCGACGGGTACGCTGAGCGATGCCGACCGCACGCTGGTGCAGGAAGAAGTCACCGCGCTGATCTCGCAGATCGGCGACGTCGCGACCCGCACGACCTTCAACGGCAACGCACTGCTCGACGGCAGCGTCGCTGCCGGCTTCGACATCCAGACGGGTCTCGATGCCGGTCAGGTCGTGAACATCACGATCGGCGACCTTCAGGCCAACGCGATCGGCGCGGTCGATGCCGGTGGCGTCCTCATCGCCGGCTCGGCGGTTTCGGACGTCGACCTTTCGACCGCAGCCGACGCCTCGGCGGCGCTGGCGATCCTCGACGGTGCGATCAACACGGTCGCGACCGAGCGCGCCAACCTCGGTGCCCAGCAGAACCGTCTCTCGTCGGCTGTCGACAATTTGACGTCGAGCGTCACGAATCTGTCGGAATCGAAGTCGCGCATCGAAGACGCCGATTTCTCGGTCGAATCGACGAACCTCGCAGCTGCCGGCATCCTGGCGCAGGCATCGACCGCGATGCTCGCCCAGGCGAACCAGAGCTCGCAGGGCGTGATGAACCTGCTTCGCTAAATTTCGCGAACAATTCTCAGGCTATATTCGGTTGGTCCCTTAGATAGCCTGATCCGATGCCCCGGCCCCCACAGCCGGGGCATCTTCTTTTTGTCTGTTCGGCATGGCCGAACAGGGACGGTACCGTTGCCGACGTCGGTCGGCCGCAGCTAATGAAAATCCCGCGACTTGGGGAGGATGCGCACGTTGCGCGGATGGCCGTGCTGCGCCGCATGGCCGCGTGGCAGTTGCGGGTGCCTGACCTCGTCGGCACGGCAGACGTCGGGATCGAAGCGCCGGTCGCTGCCCAGCATATCGAGCATCGCCGTCCGGTCGACGATGCGCGTCGCCATCAGGTGGATGACGCCTTCCTTGCTTCGCTGCACCTCGCCTTCGGCGAGCATCAGCCGCGACGCCATCACCGCGCGGCGATAGCGTTCGAAATGGCGCGCCCAGAGCAGGATGTTGACGATCCCGCCCTCGTCCTCGATCGTGATGAAGATCGCATTGCCCTTGCCTGGCCGCTGGCGGATCAGCACGACCCCCGCAGCACGGATGATCGAACCGTTTTTCGCGGCGGCGACCTGCGTGGCGCTCAGCACCCCCTCGCGCTCGAAATCGCGGCGCAGGAAGGCCATCGGATGGCCTTTCAGCGACAGCCGCGTCGTCTGATAGTCGGTGAGCACATGCTCGACCATCGGCGTCGGCGGCAACTGCGCATCTTCCTCGAAGCCGAGTTCGTTCGCCCCGGCCGCGCCGAACAAGGGCAGCACCCCCTGCCGCACGCGCCGCGCGTCCCAGAGCGCGGGGCGCCGGTCGAGCCCCATCGACCGGCACGCATCGGCGTCGGCGAGAAGGCGCAGCGCGCGCGACGGCAGGTTCGCGCGGCGTGCGAGCTCTTCGACTGAGGCGAAGGGTAGGGTAGCGCGTGCCTTGACGATCTCTCCGGCCCACTCCTCGCGAAACCCGTCGACCTGCCGGAAGCCGAGCCGGAGCGCGAGCGCGCCGTCATCGCGCCGCTCAAGGCTGTTGTCCCAATGGCTCGCATTCACATCGGCCTCGCGCACCTCGACCCCATGTTCGCGCGCGTCGCGCACAAGCTGCGCGGGGGCGTAGAAACCCATCGGCTGCGAATTGAGGATGCCGCAGGCGAAGACGGCGGGGTGGTGGCATTTCAGCCATGACGACACATAGACGAGCTTGGCGAACGACTGGGCGTGACTTTCGGGAAAACCGTAGCTGCCGAAACCCTCGATCTGCTTGAAGCAACGGGCTGCAAAATCCGCTTCGTAGCCGCGTCGTATCATGCCGCTGATCATCTTTTCCTTATATTGATGGATCGTCCCGGCATTTCTGAAGGTCGCCATCGCGCGGCGCAGGCCATTGGCTTCATCGGGGGTGAATTCTGCAGCGACGATAGCAAGCTTCATCGCCTGTTCCTGAAACAGGGGGACGCCACATGTCCTGCGAAGCAGGTTGTACAGTTCCTTGGAATCGTGTGGTGCCGCAGGCGAAGGATAATCCACCGCTTCCTCACCAGCACGACGCTTCAGATAGGGGTGCACCATGTCCCCTTCGATTGGTCCCGGCCGGACGATCGCGACCTGAATGACAAGATCGTAAAACTCGCGCGGACGCAGTCGCGGCAACATATTGATTTGTGCGCGGCTTTCGACCTGGAAAACCCCGATGCTGTCGCCCTTGCACAGCATGTCGTAGACGACCGGATCCTCCTCCGGGAGCGATTTGAGATTGTGATCGCCCAGATCGTGCAGCCGCATCAGGTCGAAACATTTGCGGATGCAGGTGAGCATCCCGAGCGCGAGCACGTCGACTTTCATCAGAGCCAGTTCGTCGATGTCATCCTTGTCCCATTCGATGAAGGTACGGTCCTCCATTGCGGCGTTATGAATGGGCACCGTCTCGTCGAGCCGGTCTTCGGTCAGCACATAGCCACCGACATGCTGCGACAAATGGCGCGGGAAGGTGAGCAACTGTGCGACGATCCATTGGAGCCGTGCAATATCATCGAGCTCGGGATCGAGGCCTGCTTCGACGAAGCGCTCGATGGGCATCTCGCTGCCCCAGCTGCCCCATGTCGTGTCGGCGAGCCGCTGCGTGATGTCCTCGCTGAGGCCCAGCGCCTTGCCGACCTCGCGCACCGCACTGCGCGGGCGGTAATGGATCACCGTTGCGGCAATGCCCGCGCGCCGCCGCGTGTAACGGCGATAGACATATTGCATCACCTCCTCGCGCCGCTCGTGCTCGAAATCGACGTCGATATCGGGCGGCTCGCGACGTTCTTCGGACAGGAAGCGCGTGAAGAGCAGATTGTTCGCGATGGGGTCGATCGAGGTGATTTCGAGCAGATAGCAGACGAGCGAATTCGCTGCCGAGCCGCGCCCCTGACAAAGGATAGGCGGGTCACGCGTGCGGGCATATTTCACGATGTCGTGAACGGTGAGGAAGTAGCAGGCGAAGTTGCATTTGCGGATGAGGGTCAATTCCTCCCGAAGCACCGCTTGCCAGCGTTCGGGCAAGCCTCCCGGGTGAAGCCTGTTCGCCGCGTCCATGACCATGTGCTCGAGCCAGCTTTGGGGTTCCCAACCTTCGGGGACCGGTTCGTGCGGATATTCATATTCCAGATCTCGCAGGGAAAAACCGATGCGATCGAGTATCTTCATGCTTTCATCGAGCGCTTCGGGACAGGTGCGGAACAAACGTCGCATTTCCTGCGGCGACTTCAGATGGCGCTCGCCATTGGCGCGGAGCAGGCGGCCGGCATCGCCCAGGTTCGTGCCCTCGCGGATGCAGGTGATGACATCGTGGAGCGGCCTTTGCTTGCGCGTGGCGTAAAGCGCGTCGTTGGTCGCGAGCATCGGAATGCCGACACGGTCAGCCAGGGATTCCAGCCGGGCGAGGCATCGGCGATCGCTGCCGCCTCTCGGCATCGTTGCGCCCAGCCATAGCGAGTCCGGTGCGACCTCTTTGAGGTGGTGAAGGATGAACTCATCCTTTTCGGTCGCCATCGCGATCAGGATCATATCTTCGCAATGGATCAGCAGGTTTTTGAGTTTCATCACGCAGTCGCCCTTCGTCGTGCGGCGATTGCCGATGGTGAGCATACGGGTCAGCCGGCCCCAGCCATGGCGCGTGGTCGGATAGACGATGATGTCGGGGGTGCCGTCGTCGAAGACCAGCCTGGTCCCGACGACGAGCTTTATGTCAGCGAGAACGATCCCTTCCTCTGCGGCCTCTTCGCGCAACTTGCGCAGCCCGGTCAGCGCCCGCACCACCCCCGCCACACTGTTGCGGTCCGCAATGCCGATGCCGGCCATGCCGAGATTGATCGCCTCGGCGACCATATCGGCGGGGTGCGAGGCGCCGCGGAGGAAGCTGTAGTTGGTCGCGGCGACCAGTTCGGCGAAGCCGGGTCCGGGTACGGGCGCGTTCATGCGAAGACCCCGTGAATATACCAGCGGGGGTCGGGCTTCTCGTCGTAAAGCCCGTGGCGGAAGAGCCAGAAGCGGCGTCCCTGCGCATCCTCGACGCGATAATAGTCGCGCGTCAGCCCGCCATTGTCGCGGCGCCGCCACCATTCGGCGGCGATGCGCTCGGGGCCTTCGTAACGGCGGATCGCGTGCGCCTGCCGGCGCCAGCGGAACTGGTGCGGCGGGCCGTCGGGGACCTCGGCGATCACCTCGATCGGCTGCGGCGGGTCGAAGAGGTGGAAGGGGCGCGTCGGTGGTTCGCCAGCTTCGGGTTTCTCCCAAGCCAGCGGGGGCGGGGCGTCGGCCGCAGGCAGTTCGAGTTGTGCCTGTTCGGGGATATGCGTATCGGCGGGGCGTAGCCGCCGGACGCGCCCGCGCCCGAGCCGCGTCGCCAACCGGTCGGCGAGTTCGTCGATTGCGGCGTCCTTTACGGTACCGCCCTCGAGCTTGAGCTGGCTCGCGCCGAGCGCTTCGAGCCGCGGCACGGCGAGGCGGATCATGTCGAAGCCGAAGCCGGGGTCGAGCGGGTCGGCGAGGCTGTCCATGCGCTCGGCAAAGAGGCGCATGACGAGGCCGGTATCGCGCGTCGGATGACCGGTTTCGATCGCGATGCTGCGCGCGAGGCCGTCGCTGCGAAAGAAGGTCGCGCGGAAATGGCGCCCGCCCTTGCCGCGTCCGGCGAGGTCTTCGATCGCTTCGACGGCGAGTTCGGAAAGCACTTTGACGGCGTGTGCCGTGCTACCGAGCGGCTCGGCGAAGCGGCGTTCGGCGACAACTGGCGGCGGCGCCGCGCGCGGGTCGAGCGGGCTCGGCGCATCGCCGAGAATGCGGCGCAGCGCCATCGCGGCGTCGGCGCCGAAGCGCGCGGCGAGGTTCGCCATCGGGCGGCCCGCAAGGTCGCCGATCGTCTTGAGACCGGCGCGGACGAGCGCGGTCGTTGCCTCGGGCTCGAGTTCGAGCGCGGCGACGGGCAGGCGGCGAATCGCGCTGGCCTCGTCGGGGGCGGGGCGTGCCTGATAGCGGGCGAGCGCGCGCGCAGCATCGGCGGTCGGGCCGAGCGCATGGCGCAGCGTCATGCCAAGGCGCGCGAGGCGCATCTCGACATCGGCGACCAGCCCCGCTTCGCCACCCAGGAGATGTTCGGTTCCCGCGATGTCGAGGATCAGCCCGTCGGGGGCGTCGAGCGCGACGAGCGGCGTGTAGCGCGCGCAGCCCTGCGCGAGCCGGTCGAGCCAGTCCTGGTCGAGCACCGGGTCGTGCGGAACGACGGCAAGTTCGCCGATCTGCGCGCGGGCGTCGGCGAGCGGCATGCCTGCCCGCAACCCGACCGCGAGCGCCGCTGCATCGATGCTCGCGAGGCGCATCGCGCCGCGCTGCTTTTCGGCGAAGACGAGCGGGGCGTCAGGCGGCCGCGGCGCCGTGCGAAGCCATCGCTCGGCGGGCAGGAAGGGGAAGAAGAGCGCCAGATAGCGCCGCGTCTCCGAAACAATTTTGGTCATGGTTCCAGTCCAGTCGCCAGCGCGTCCCGGCGGGGCCGCCGCGCCAGCGCAGCAGTTCGAGGTCGAAGGCGGGGGCGCCGGGGGCGTTGGCTTCGAGTTCGCGCGAGGGCGCGGCGGCGACGTTCCAGCGCGTTTCGGCGACGCTCGGCGCGGGCACGGCGTTGAGGCGGAGCATCAGCAGGGTCGTCCCTGCATCGCGTGCCCCGAGCGCAAGGCGACGCCCGGCGGTGAGGTCGAGCAGCGGGAATTTCCCCCAGCTTTCGACGATCACCGCCGCCGATCCCGCACAGCGGATCGCGTCGTTCGCGCAGGCAAGCAGCACCCTGGGGTCGGCTGCCTCGACGAGCAGCAGCCGGTCGGGATCGCCGCCGAGTTCGGCGATGCCGGGGGCATAGATGTGACCGGTGCGTTTGCCGGCATCGCCCGTGCGGAGCCAGATCAACGGCGCCTTCCCCGGGGTGCGCAGCGCAAGAAGTGCGGCAAAGGCGGCGGCGTTCGTCGCGTCGAGCGCGTCGGCGGCGAAAAATTCATGGGTGCGGCCGATTGCGAGACCACCGCCGATCGCGTTGTCGAAGCGCGCGTATCCGCTCGCCAGCCAGCCCTCGGCCCGGCGGCTTTCGAAACCGCCATTGGCGGTCAGCCGGGCGATGCGTTTGCGCAGCCCGGCGAGTTGGGGAGACGACTCGCGCATCATTTGTTCCTGATATGTTCCATTAGTGCGCGAGCGGAGGCGATTGTCAAGAAGAGTCGGTCGCACCCTTTTCGTCATGCCGGACTTGATCCGGCATCCATTCCTGCGGCGTGGACATGGCCCCCGGGGTCAAGTCCGGGGTGACGAAGCTATTGGGGTGCAGGTGCGGCCGAACCCGCGCTGCTGTCGCCGCCGAGCGCACGGAACAGCGCGATTCGTGTCTGGGCGAGCAGCAATTGTGTCCCGATCTCGCTCCGACGTGCCGAATAGAGACTGCGCTGCGCGTCGAGGCTGGAGAGAAAGCTGTCGACGCCGCCCTTGTAACGCGCGTCGGTGAGCGTCGCGGTGTCGGCGGCGGCGGCGCTGTTCGCGGCGGCGGCGCGCACGCGTTCGGAAATCGTTCCCTGCACCGCGAGCGCGTCGGCGACCTCGCGGAACGCGGTCTGGATCGCGCCCTCATAGCCCGCGATTGCGGCGTCGCGCTGCGCCTCGCTGACCGCGACCCCCGTGCGGCGGCCGCCGGCGTCGAAGATCGTCGCGGTCGCGTCGCCGCCCGCCGACCAGCTGAACGCGCCGCTGTCGAACAGGCTGCCGAGCGCGTTACTGGCGAAACCGAGCAGCCCGGTGAGCGAGATCGACGGGAAGAGCTGCGCGCGCGCGACACCGATGTTGGCGTTGGCGGCGCGCAGGCCATATTCGGCCTCGATCACGTCAGGGCGGCGGAGCAGGATTTCGGAGCTGACCCCGGCGGGCAGCGCCACGATCGAGGGCGTGACCTCGGTCAGGCTCGCGGGAAGCAGCGCGCGGTCGACCTCGCCGCCGGCGAGCAGGCGGATGAGATTCTCGTCCTGTGCCAGCGCGGTCCGTTGCTGCGCGATCGAATCCTCGGCGGTCGCGAGAATCTGTTCGGCCTGGCGGAGGTCGGTGCGCGGCGCGACGCCGCCATCGAGCCGTGCCTTGGTCAGTCGTACGCTTTCGCGCGCATTGGCGGCGGTGTCCTCGGCGATCTTGAGCAGGTCGCGATCGGCACCATAGGTCGCCCAAGCGTCGGCGAGACCCGCGATCAGCGCGAGCCGCACCGTGCGCGACGCCGCCTCGGTGCCGAGCGCGCGGTTGCGGTCGGCTTCGGTCGCGTTGGCGAGCTTGCCGAACAGGTCGAGCTCGAAGCCGGTGATCCCGCCGCGAAGCGAGAAATCGCCCGCGCCATTGCTGTTTCCGCCGTCCGAATAGTCCGCACCGGCGCTCACCCCGAGTTCGGGGAATTGCCCCGACCGCGTGACGCGCACCTGCGCGCGCGCCGCGGCGACATTGGCGTAAGCGGTGCGGAGGTCGCGGTTGTTCGCCAGCGCCTGGTCGGTCAGCGACTGGAGGCGCGGATCGGTGAAGACGCTTTTGTAGGAAAGGATCGGCAACGCCGCCTCGCTCCGTAGCAGATACGCGTCCCCCGCGGGCCAGCTCTGCGGGACGGGCGGCGCGGGCAGCACCGTCTTCGGCGCGAGCGAGCAGCCGGCGAGTGCGAGCGTGCTTGCGAGGAGGAGGGTGCGGGCGCGGATCATGCCGGCACCTCCGCCGGGCCTGCGTCATCGTCCTTCTTCTTGCCGAAGCGCGCACGTGCCGCGGCGAGGCCGTCGCGGACGCCGCGGCGGACGAGCACGAAGAAGAGCGGGATGAAGAAGATCGCGAGGAAGGCTGCGGTGAGCATGCCGCCGATCACCGAGGTTCCGATCGCGACGCGGCTGTTCGCGCCTGCGCCGGTCGCGATCGCGAGCGGCAGCACGCCGAAGATGAAGGCAAAGCTCGTCATCAGGATCGGGCGCAGACGGATACGCGCCGCCTCGACCGCGGCCTCGATCACGCGCTTGCCCTTGCGCTCCTCCTGTTCGGCGAACTCGATCATCAGGATCGCATTCTTCGCGGCGAGCCCCATCGTCGTGAGCAGTCCGATCTGGAGATAGACGTCATTCTCGAGCCCGCGCAGATTGACCGCGAACACCGCGCCGATCAGCCCCAGCGGAATGACGAGCAGCACCGCGAGCGGGATCGACCAGCTTTCATAGAGCGCCGCGAGGCAGAGGAAGACGACGAGCAGCGACAGGCCGTAGAGCAGGGGCGCCTGCCCCGAAGAGAGCCGCTCCTGATAGGAGGAACCCGACCACGCGACGCCGGTACCGGGAATTTCGCCTGCCATGCGTTCCATTTCGTCCATCGCCTCGCCCGAACTGGTGCCCGGCGAGGGCTGGCCCGAGATTTCGAACGCGGGCACGCCTTGGAAACGCGAACTGCTGCTCGGCGTCGTCGACCAGCCGGTCCGGGCGAAGGCGGAGAAGGGCGACATCTCGCCGTCGGCCGAGCGGACATACCATTGGCCGAGGTCCTCGGGCTTCGCGCGGTAGGGAGCGTCGCCCTGGACATAGACGCGCTTGACGCGGCCCTTGTCGATGAAGTCGTTGACGTAGCGGCCGCCCCACGCGGTCGCGAGGGTCGAATTCACATCGGCATTGTCGATGCCATAGGCGGTCAGGCGCTGGGTATCGACGTCGATCTTCAGCGTCGCGACATCGGGCAGGTCGGACAGGCGCACCGAGGTCAGCCTGGGATTTTCGTTCGCCATCGCGAGCAGGCGATCGCGCGCTTCGGCGAACTCGGCGCGGCTCATGCCGCTGCGGTTCTGGAATTGCATGGTGAAACCCGACGAATCGCCGAGGCCGCGCACCGCGCCGGGGACGAGCGCGAAGATCTGCGCGTCGCGAAGGCCGCTCAGGGCCTTGCGCGCGCGCTCGACGATCGCGTCGGCGGTATTCTCCTTGCCCGGGCGATCGTCCCAATGGGTCAGGTTGACGAAGCCCTGCCCGGTGTTCTGGCCCGCAGCGGCACCGCCGCCGCCGCCCGCGATCAGGAACAGCGCCTGCGTGTTCGCCTTTTCCTGCGTCAGGAAATATTTTTCGATTTCGTCGCGTACCTCGAGCGTGCGCGCCTGCGTCGCGCCGGCGGGCAGGCGGAACTGCACCTGCACGCGTCCCTGATCCTCGTTGGGCAGGAAGCCGCTCGGCAGACGGAGGAACAGGAAGACGAGCAGGGCGAGCAGCACCGCATAAATCCCGAGGAACAGCCATTTGCGGTCGACGACCTTGGTGACGCTGCCGACATAGCGCTCGACCGAATGGTCGAAACGCGTGTTGAAGCCATTCTTCGCGCGTTCGAGGAAGGCATGGACACGCGGGAAACGTCCGCCCCCGGATGCGACATCGCCGTGATTCTTCGGCTTGAGCAGCGTCGAGGTCAGCGCCGGACTCAGGATCAGCGCGACGAGCACCGACAGCGCCATTGCCGAGACGATAGTGACCGAGAATTGCCGGTAGATGACGCCGGTCGAGCCACCGAAAAAGGCCATCGGCAGGAACACCGCCGACAGCACGAGCGCGATCGCGATCAGCGCGACCTGCAGTTCCTGCATCGACTGGATCGTCGCGTCGCGCGCCGACATGCCCGGATTTTCTTCCATCAGTCGTTCGACATTCTCGACCACGACGATCGCGTCGTCGACGAGCAGGCCGATCGCGAGCGTCAGACCGAACAGCGTCAGCGTGTTGATGCTGAACCCGAGCATGTAAAAGACCGCGAAGGTCCCGAGCAGCACGACGGGCACCGCGATCGCGGGGATCAGCACCGCGCGCCAGCTTTGCAGGAAGACGAACATCACGAGGATGACGAGCAGGATCGCCTCGAACAGCGATTTCTGCACTTCGCTCACCGACAGCTTGATGAAGGCGGTCGCGTCGTTCGCATAGCTGTAGGTGAGGCCGTCGGGGAAATCGGCGGCGAGTTCCTCCATGCGCGCCTTGACGCGGTCGGCGGTCTCGAGCGCGTCGGAGCCCGGCGAGAGCGAGATCGACATGCCCGCGCCGGGATGCCCGTTGATGCGGCTGATCACGGCATAGCTTTCGGCGCCGATCTCGACGCGTGCGACATCCTTGATCCGCACCGTCGAGCCGTCGGGCAGCGTCTTCAGGACGATATTCTCGAACTCGGGTACCGTCTGCATCCGCGACTGCGCGGTGACCGTCGCGTTGAGCATCTGCCCCTGCGGCGCCGGCAGGCCGCCGACGTCGCCCGCCGCAACCTCGCTGTTCTGCGCGGTGATCGCCGAGATCACGTCGCTCGGCATCAGCGACACCGCGGCGAGGCGCTGGGGGTTGAGCCAGATGCGCATCGCGTGCGGCGCGCCGAAGATATTGACCTCGCCGACCCCTTCGACGCGCGACAGCGGGTCTTGGATATTCGACGCCATATAATCGGACACGTCCTGGTTCACGCGCGTGTTGGTCTCGTCATAGACGCCGACGAGCAGCAGCGTGTCCGAGTTCGACTTGGTGACGCGTACGCCCTGCTGCTGCACCTGTTGCGGCAGGCGCGAGATCGCCGACTGGATCTTGTTCTGGACCTGCACCTGCGCGATGTCGGGGTCGGTGCCTTTCTCGAAGATCGCGGTGATGTTCGCCTGCCCGCGCGAACTCGACTGCGAACTGAAATAGAGGAGGCCGTCGATCCCGGTCAGCTGCTGTTCGAGCACCTGTGTGACGCTGTTCTCGATCGTTTCGGCCGACGCGCCGGGATAGGTTGCGCGGATGTTGACCTGCGCCGGCGCGATGTCGGGATATTGCTCGATCGGCAGCGAAAAAAGCGCGCCCACGCCGCCCAGCATGACGATGATCGCCAGCACCCAGGCAAAGATCGGCCGGTTGATGAAGAGGCGCGACATGGCCTGTTACCTGCCTTTCGCCTCGGCGTTGCCGCCGCCTTCGGTTGTCCCCTTGGCGGGAGCCCCGACACGCTGCGCGCTGCTTGCCGGCACCGGGCGGATCGGCGCTCCTTGCCGCAGATTGCCGATGCCCTGCGTGATCACGCGCTCGCCGGGCTTCAGCCCGTCGGTGACGACCCAGTTTGCGCCTGCGGTGCGGTCGGCGACGATCTTGCGCCGCGCCGCCTTGTTGTCCTTGCCGACAAGATAGACGAACGCCGATCCGTCGAAATCGCGCTGGACCGCAGCCTGCGGCAGCAGGATCGCCGACGGATTCACCGCCTGGTCGAACAGCGCGGTCACGAACATGCCCGGCAGCAATATCCCGCGGGGATTGGGGAAGCGTGCGCGCAGCGTGATCGTACCCGTCGCCTCGTTCACCGTGACGTCGGAAAATTGCACCGTCCCGGCGAAAGGATAGGCGCTGCCGTCCTCCATGCGCAACCGGACCGACGTGCTGCCCGCGGTCACGCCGCCGCTTTCGATCGCTTGCCGCAGCGTCGTGAGTTCGGCGCTCGATTGCTGCATGTCGACATACATCGGATCGGTTTGCTGGATCACTGCAAGCGGCGTCGCCTGACTTGCGCTCACGAGACCGCCCGGCGTGACGAGCGAGCGGCCGATGCGGCCGCTGATCGGCGCGGTGATCGTCGCAAAGCGCAGGTTGATGCGCGCGGTTTCGAGCGCCGCGCCATTTTGCGCGACCGCGGCGCGTGCCATCCGCGCCTGCGCGAGCGCATCGGTATAATCCTGCTCCGCGACCGCCTGCATCCTGGCGAGCGGTTCGAGGCGGCGTGCGCGTTCTTCGGCCGCCTGTGCGCTCGCGCGTGCGCTGGCGAGGTTGGCGACCGCCTGATCGACGCCGGCCTGATAGAGGCTCGCGTCGATCTGGTAGAGCGGCTGGCCGGCGCGGACGAAGCCGCCCTCGGTGAACAGCCGGCGGCGGATCAGGCCGTTGACCTGCGGCCGGACCTCGCTCGTTTCATAGGCGACGGCGCGGCCGCCGAGCGACGTGGTGACGGGCACCGGCTCGACCCTGACGGTGACATAGCCGACCTCGGGCGCGCCGCGGCCGCCTCTTTCTTCTTCGGCCGAGCAGGCGGCCAGCGACAGCGCGATGGCACACAGCGCTCCGGCGCGGAGCAGCGGCCTCTTGTCCAGCATAGGGGTCAATCTCGTTTCGGGTCGCAACGGAAGGGAGGATTTGCGCCTATTCAGCCCATTGCCCCTGCGCTGGCAAGTGCATTGGGCGCGATGAGACAAATTGCGACACTTTTTCCGCGCCGCGCGCCGCAGGGAAGGCAAGTCGAAGTTGTCATACCAATAGGATAGTTGTCATACAATTATCGCTTGACAGGGGCGCGGTAGTTCCCGCATCATTCGTGACACCGGTTACCAGTGCCGGGCAACGAAACAGAAAACGGGGTGCGCAACGGGCCGGACCGAAAGAGGTCCGTCATCAGGCGCCATCTCCGCGGGAAAAACAGCGGCGGGCGGAAACTCCGGCGCCGGGTGGGAGGATGAAAATGGCTATTCAGACAGCGCGGGGCGTCGGGACATTGGCTAAACTGGCGGGCGGGGCATCGCTCGCCGTGCTGGCGGTTGCGCCGGCCTGGGCGCAGGACGCCGCGGCAGCCCCGGCCGAAGAGGATGCGATCATCGTCACCGGCATCCGGGCGTCGCTCGAACGGGCGGCGGATATCAAGCGCGAAGCCGAGCAGGTGATGGACGTCATCACCGCCGAGGATGTCGGCAAGCTGCCCGACGCCAACGTCGCCGAGGCGCTGCAGCGCGTTACCGGCGTCCAGATCACGCGCGTCTTCGGCGAAGGCCAGTCGGTGTCGGTGCGCGGCCTCCAGCAGGTGCGCGTCGAGGTCGACGGGCGTACCTTGCTCGGCTGGTCGGCGCGCCTGTCGCCGCCCGAGAACGACCAGCTCGGCCGCTCGTCGGGCCTCGATTCGGTGCCGTCGGGTCTGTTCGGCCGGCTCGAGGTTCGCAAATCACCGCTTGCGCGCGACGCCGAGGGAGGCCTTGGCGGCACGGTCAACCTCGTCACGCCGAAACCACTGTCGTTCAAGGAGCCGACGATCTCGGTCCGCGCGCAGGGAACCTATTCGGAAAATTCGGACAAGTTCGAGCCCGCGATCACGGGTTTTGCGACGACCAAATTCGCAGACGGGCGCATCGGCATCATGCTCGCGGGCGAATATCAGAAGCGCACCTCGAAGACGCAGACGTTCGAGCGCAACAATTTCCTCAACCGCACCTACACTGGAACGGGCGGCGGCGTGTTCCCCACCCCGGTGCTGCTGCAATATGAGGAATTCACGGTCGACCGCTCGCGCCTCGGACTCAACGGCGCGATCCAGTTCGAGGTGACGCCCGAATTCACGATTACTGCCGACGCGCTCTATTCGAAACTCAAGACCGGACGCCGGCAGGATTTCTTCGCCTTCCGACTGCCGACCGGCAGCAACCCGGTCACCAACCGCGTCGTCGAGGACGGTATGGTCGTCGCGGGCAATGCCAACGGGACCGTCACCACCGCGGGACAGATCCGCAACGAACCCACCGAAAGCTTCCTCTATGGGCTCAACGGCAAATATGAGGGCGACAACGGGCTGACGATCGAGGCCGACGGCTATTACAGCAAGGGCACGATCGACCAGACGATCCAGATCATCACCCTGCAGGCGACCGCGCCTGTTCCCGGCGCGTTCGATTTCCGCGACACGACGATCCCGTCGCTGACGCTGAGCGGGCCGTTCAATCCGACGAATTACACATCCTATAATCCTGCGACGAATGGCGTGCGCAGCAACCGGTTGCTCGGCCTGCTCGAGGAATGGACGGGCAAGCTCGACGTCAGTTACGAGACCGGCGGCGGCGTCACCATCGCCGCGGGGGTGCGCTATACCGATCTCCACGCGCGCTCGAACGCGTTCCGCAGCCAGGTCACGCCGACGCGCGCCGAGATCGAGCCCTATCTGAAGCTCGTCGATGCCGGCGATTTCCTGTCGGATATTCCGGGAACCTTCCCGCGCAGCTTTCTGAGTACCGCGCCGACCTTCGACTATGTCTTCAACCGCGCGCAGGCGGCCGAGCCCAACCCCGATCCGGACGGGCGTTCGACCCTGCTGCCCAATTTGCAGCGCGACTATGACTTCAGCGAAAAGACGCTCGCCGGCTATCTGATGGTGTCGGGCGAAGGCGAGATCGCCGGCATCCCGTACAAGGCCAATGCCGGCGTTCGCATCGCGTCGACGCGGCTGTCGGTCGACTCCTATGTCAACGTCGGCACCGTCAGCACGCTCCGCAACGACAAGAACCGCTACACCAATGTGCTGCCGAGCGCGAACATCGCCTTCAACGTCACCGATGATTTCCTGATCCGCGTGTCGGGGTCGCAGACGATGCAGCGCGCATCGATCGCCGACCTCGCGCCGTCGACCTTCTTCAACGCGACGAACCTGTCGGTCACCGGCGGCAATGTCGATCTCGAACCGCCGATCTCGACGCAGGCCGATGTCAGCTTCGAATATTATACGGGCAAGAGCTCGCTGATCTCGGGCGCGGTCTTCTACAAGGACGTCAAGAATTTCATCGCGAGCTTCGTCACCACCGGAGTCGACACCACGCTCGACCCGCAGGGACGCGAACTGACTTTCTCGCGCCCCGAGAACCTCTCGAGCGCGAAGATCAAGGGGTTCGAAATCGGCATCCAGCAGTTCTTCGATTTCCTGCCCTCGCCGCTCGACGGCTTCGGCGTGATCGCGAACTACACCTGGTCGGATTCGGAGGACGCTGCGGGCTTTCCGCTCGTTGCGGTGTCGAAGAACAGTTACAATCTCGTCGGGCTGTACGAGAAGGGCCCCTTCTCGGCGCGCATCGCCTATAATTACCGCGACGAGGCGGTGTTCGAATTTTCCGAAGGGCGGCCGAGTTTCGTCGGTTCGCGCTCGCAGCTCGATGCGCAGGTCGGGCTCGACATCACGAAGAATATCGCGCTGTCGCTGCAGGCCCAGAATCTCATGCCGAAGAAATCGGCGACGACCGAGTATAGCAATTTCAACCCGACCGCACTCAACAGCTATGCCCTGTCCGAGCGGCGTTTCTCGGTCGGCGTGCGCGCGAAGTTCTAGCAGAGGTCCCCGGACCGGCGGCCCGCGACCTTTTTCCGGTCGTGCGCCGCCGGTCCACCGGGTCGCAAGGAGTGTTACGGGTCATGATTTCGGGTGGTCGGCGTGCGCGCCTTGTTTCGGTTCTGGCGCTCGGCGCGCTGCTCACTCTCCCGGCTCAGGCGCAGCCTGCGAAACTGCCGAAGATTCTTTCCGATCCCGCGACAGTGGCGGCGAACCCGTTGCCCGATTTCAGCTACGCGGGTTATGGCTTCGGCCTCGCGAACATCCCCGCCGATGCGGGCACCATCATCGATGTGACCGATCACGGTGCGGTCCCCGACGACGGGCTCGACGATACGAAGGCGGTGTTACGCGCGCTCGCCGCCGCCAATGCGGTGCAGGGCAAGGTGACGCTGCGTTTCCCCAGGGGGCGCACGCAGATCACCGAAGTGCTGCGTATCACGCGCAGCGACATCACGCTCGACGGCGCGGGCAACGGGCCGGGCGGCAGCGAACTCTGGTTTCCGCGCCCGCTGAAGCTGATCGACAAAAGTCACGATTATGACGAGCTGCGCGAATATCTGGTGCGCGAGAAGAAGCAACAGGTCGAGCCCGAGCATAATATCGACTATCTGTTCACCGAATATACGTGGGCGGGCGGGATGATCTTTGTCGCGCCCGCGGGCAGCCGGCCGGTCTCCTATGACGGGATGAAGGACGTCCGCGACCCGGTGCTCGCGAACGGCGTATCGGGCAAGCAATTCACCCGCACGCTGACGGTCGACAATGCCGCAAAGCTTGAGGTCGGCGACGTCGTGCAGCTGCAATGGTTTTCGGTCGACGGGCCGAAGAGCCGGATCCTGAAATCGCTCTATGGCGATACCGATCTGCCGATCGGCTCGCACCATTGGACTTTCCCGAACCGGCCGGTGGTCGCGCAGGCGACGCGCGTCGTGGCGGTGCGCGGCAAGACGGTGACGCTCGGCGACCCGCTGCTTCACGATGTCGGTGCCGACCAGCCCGCGGTGATTGCCGACTGGCAGCATCTGACGAACGTCGGCATCCAGAATCTGCGGCTGCAATTCCCCGAGGCGCCAGCGTTCGGCCATCATCTCGAACAGGGCTACAACGGTATCTATATGACCGGCGTGTTCGACGGCTGGGTCAGGAAGCTGACGATCGACCGCGCGGACAGCGGCATCCTCACCGACAATGCCGCGAGCCTGACGATCGCCGACATCACGACGACGGGCGATCGCCGTGCGCATTATTCGGTGCATGTCGGGGCGGTGCACAATGTGCTCGTCAAGGATCTGAAGGTCGAAAACCCCGTCGTCCACCCGGTCAGCATCAACACGCGCTCGACGCGCTCGGTCTTCCTGCGTTCGGTCGTCGGCCGCGACGCGATCATCGACCAGCACAGCGGGTCGAACCATCAGAATCTGTTCGACGCGATCGAGATGCATATCGATCCGAAGCAGGGCAAGGACGGTTGGCACTACCAGCTCTGGGTCGGTGGCGGGGCGCCCTACTGGAAACCCGGGCACGGCCTTTACAACACGCTCTGGAACGCGAAGCTGGTGATGCCCGGCAATGTTCCGGCCGATGCGACGGTGACGATCTCCAGCGGACTCGAGGGGCCGGGCGAGCGGATTGTCGGGCTCCACGCCAACCGCAAGATTGCCGTCAGCTACAATCCTGCGCCCTATATCGAGGGCACCGGGCAGGCGGTCGATGCGGCGCCGTCGCTCTATGATTATCAGCTCGCGCGCCGGCGGCGCTGAAAGCTAGCGTCCCGGCGGCGCGGCGACCGACTGCCGTTCGATGAAGGTCGATGCGAGCACATTACTCTCGCCGCCGCCCTTTGTCCCCGGGCTCAGGAAGTCGGGGACGAGCGTTTGCGCGGCACGAATGCCCATCTCGTGGATCGGCCAGCGTACCGTGCTGAGCGCGGGCCAGATATGCGTCGCGGTCGGACTGTCGTCGAAACCGATGATCGACAGTTGCTCGGGCACCCTCACGCCCTTGCCATGCGCAACGCTCATCACGCCGGCCGCCATCTCGTCGTTCGAGCAGAAGATCGCTGTCGGCGGCGCGGCGAGCGACAGCAGCGCCTCGCCGGCTTCGATGCCCGCGGTGTAACGATAATTGCCGGGCGCGTTGAATTCGGGAGGGAGCTCGAGCCCCGCCTCGGCCAGCGCTTCGCGGAACCCTTCCTCGCGTTCGGCGGCCGAGCGGAAGCCGACGGGGCCGCGGACGAAACCGATGCGGCGATGGCCGAGAGCGATCAATCGGCGCACCGCTTCCGCCACAACCTCGCGATCGTTCGACGAGATGCAATGTTTCGGATCGTCCAGCGGCGCTGACCCGATGCGGACATAGCGCACTCCCAGATTCTCGCAGAGCGCGGCGAGATCGTCATTCTCGGAGATCGGCGGCAGCAGCATCGCACCGATCGGGCGCTGCTTTTCGAGGAAGGTGCGCACATCGTCGAGCATGGCGTCCGACGTGCGGTCGACCGGACGGACGAGCAGCGCCAGGTCGCTGTCCTTGATTGCGTCGAGCACCCCGCGCTGGAAGTTGAGCACCGTTTGCGCATTCGGATTGTCGTGAAGCAAAGCGATCAGGAAGTTGCGGCGAAAGGCGAGCGCGCGCGCCTGCGGATTGGGGACGAAGCCGAGCTGCTCGATCGCCTTTTCGACTGCTGCGCGCGTCTTGTCGGTCAGGAATTCGGAGCGGTTGATCACCCGGCTCACGGTTTTTTTCGAAACTCCCGCAAGCGCCGCGACGTCGTTGATCGTCGGTTGCTTGCCCCCCGGCCCCTTGGTCTGTGCCGCCATATTCTGTCTTTCCCCTGCAAGCCTCTGGCCCGGCTCGCGCTTTCCAATGCTGATGGGCGCTCGAAAGCCTAAAATCAACCGCCCGGCGGGGGTGCCAACACCTCTTGACACCGGTTACCATCAAATCTAGCAAGGCAGCAAGCCAGAAATATCGAGCGAGGATGCGATCCCATGTTTTCCAAGACCTATTACGCCACCCATCCCGTGATGATGGAGGAGGTGTCGAACGCCGAGCTGCGCGATCGTTACCTCATCCAGAACCTGTTCCGTGAAGGCGAGTGCGTCCTCAACTACACCCATGCCGACCGTTTCGTGATCGGCGGCGTCGCGGTCGGTTCGGCGCCGGTCAAGTTGCCCGCGCAGAGCGAGCCGCCATCGGCCGCGGGCCACCCGTTCCTCGAACGCCGCGAACTCGCGATCGTCAACGTGTCGTCGGTCGAGGGGACGGTCACCGTCGACGGCGAGAGCTTCACGCTCGGCAACAAGGATTGCCTCTATGTGACGATGGGCGCGAAGGACGTCGAATTTGCAGGCAAGGGCGCGCGTTTCTACCTGGCATCGTGCCCGGCACACAAGGCATTCACGACGCGCAAGCTCGGCATCGCCGACGCCAATGCGCTCGACCGCGGGAGCCTCGCCGAATCGAACGAACGCACGATCTACCAGCTCGTCATCCCGGGCGTTTGCGACAGCGCGCAGCTCGTCATGGGGCTGACCGTGCTCAAGGAAGGCAGCGTGTGGAACACGATGCCGCCGCACATCCACGAGCGCCGCAGCGAGATTTATTTCTATTTCGAACTCGACAATGTCGATACCGATCGCGTGATGCACTTCATGGGCGAGGGCGAGGCCACCCGCCACATCGTCATGCAGAATGAGGAAGCGGTGATTTCGCCGCCGTGGTCGATCCACATGGGTGCGGGCACGAAATCCTATGCCTTCATCTGGGCGATGGCGGGCGAGAATCAGGACTATACCGATATGAACGTCCTCGACATCTGTCAGCTGAGCTAATCCATTCATCGTCACCCCGGACTCGATCCGGGGTCCAGACGGCGGTGCGGAAATGGATGCCGGATCCTGTCCGGCATGACGAAGGGTAAGAGGATGACGATGTTCGATCTCACAGGAAAAGTCGCGCTCGTCACCGGCGCCAATACCGGCATCGGGCAGGGGATCGCGCTCGCGCTCGCCGAGGCTGGCGCCGACATCGCCGCCGCGGGCCGCTCGCCCGCGGACGAGACCGTCGGCAAGGTGCGCGGGCTGGGGCGGAGGGGCGAGAATTTCGCCGCAGACCTGTCGAGCGTCGGCGCGGTCCAGCCGCTTGTCGACGCAGTGCTCGCCGCGTTCGGGCGCATCGACATCCTCGTCAACAATGCCGGGATCATCCGCCGCGCCGACGCGGTCGATTTCACCGAGGCCGACTGGGACGCGGTGATGGATACCAATCTGAAGACGCTCTTCTTCCTTTGCCAGAGCGTGGGCCGCCACATGATCGCGCGCGGAAGCGGCAAGATCATCAATATCGCCTCGATGCTGACCTTTCAGGGCGGCATCCGCGTGCCGAGCTACACCGCATCGAAATCGGGCGTCGGGGGCCTTACCAAGCTGCTCGCGAACGAATGGGCGGCGAAGGGCGTACAGGTCAACGCGATCGCGCCCGGCTATATCGCGACGAACAACACCGCCGCGCTGCAGGGCGACGAGACGCGCAACCGCCAGATCATGGAACGCATTCCGGCGGGGCGCTGGGGTGACCCCAGTGACATCGGCGGCGCCGCGGTCTTCCTCGCGTCATCGGCGTCGGATTATGTGCAGGGCCATATCCTCGCCGTCGACGGCGGCTGGCTCGCGCGCTAGCATCGCGCCATGTCCGGCCGCCTTGTCTTTTTCGGTGAACTGCTGATCCGCCTGACCGCGCCCGGCAACGAGTTGCTGATGCAGTCGCCGTCGCTGGCACTGCATGTCGGCGGCGCCGAAGCGAATGTTGCGATCGGGCTCGCGCATCTCGGACACGATTGCGCGATGGTCAGCAAGACACCTTCGAATGCTCTGGGTCGCGGAGCAGTGGCAGCGGTGCGCGGCGCGGGCGTCGATTGCACCGCCGTCACGCCGCATCCGGGCCGTATGGGGCTCTATTTCCTCAGCGTCGGGGCGGGGCTTCGCGCATCGGAAATCGTCTACGACCGCGCGGGATCGAGTTTTGCGGCGACGGGGCCTGAGAATTATGATTTCGACCGCCTGCTCGCGGGTGCGGGGCTGCTGCACCTGTCGGGCATCACTCCCGCGCTCGGGTCGCGTTCGGCTGAAGCCGCGCTGGCCGCGGCACGCGCGGCGAAGCGGCTCGGCGTGCCCGTCAGCTTCGACGGCAATTATCGCGCGATGCTGTGGGAGGCGTGGGACAGCGACCCGCGCGCGATCCTCTCCGAACTGATCGGCACGGCCGACATCCTTTTCGGCAATCACCGCGATCTCTCGCTCGTGCTCGGCAAGGAATTCAGCGGCGAGGGCGAGGACCGGCGGCGCGAAGCCGCCGAAGCGGGCTTCATCGCTTTCCCGGGTCTCAAGCTCATCGCCTCGACCGCGCGGCACACCGTCACCGCCGACCATCACCGCATCGCGGCGCGCGTCGACCTGCGTGACAGTAGCTACCAGACCCCCGAGATCGACGTTACCGGCATCGTCGACCGCATCGGTGCGGGCGATGCCTTTGCCGCAGGTGTGCTCCACGCGCACCTGTCGGGGGGCGATGCGCGCGCGATGGCCGAATCGGGCCTTGCACTGACTTGCCTCAAACATTCGCTGCCGGGTGATGCCAGCCGCTTCGGGCAGGCCGATATCGACGCCTTCCACGGCGGCGGGCTCGATGTCCGGCGCTGAGCTGACGCGGCGCGGCCTGCTCGCGAGCGGGCTGGGCCTGGTGGTCGGCTCGGCGGCGTCAGCGCGGACTTACGAAGCCCCGACCTATATTCTTGCCTCGCAAGACGTGCGTTCGGCGGACGGTCTCTACCGCAGTGCCCGAATCCGTCCGATCGATCCGCCGGCTTTTCCGTTCCGCGGGATTCGCTATGCGCACGCCGCGCGGTTTGCGGCGCCGGTCCCGGTCCTGAAGGCCGGGCAATCCGGACCCGATCCGGAGGAAGCGCGGCGGGCCGACAAGGAAGATCGGCTCGACCCGGCCTTCGGTCCGGCCTGTCCGCAAACGGGAGACCGTTACCCTCAGCAATCCGAGGATTGCCTGTTCCTCAATGTCTGGACCCCCGATACGGAGAAACCCGCAAAGCGGCCGGTGATGGTGTATTTTCACGGTGGCGCCTATTCGACGGGCAGCGTGACCGACCCGGTCAACGACGGCGCAAACCTCGCGGCGCGCGGCGATGTCGTCGTCGTGACCGTCAACCACCGGCTGAACGCGCTCGGCTATCTCTATCTCGCGCGGCTCGACCCGCGTTTCCCCGACAGCGGCAATGCCGGCCAGCTCGACCTGATCGTCGCGCTGCAATGGATTCAGCGCAATATCGCGGCCTTCGGGGGCGATCCCGCCAATGTCACCGTTTTCGGTCAGTCGGGCGGCGGCGCGAAGATCGCGACCTTGATGGCGATGCCCGAAGCGAAAGGCCTGTTCCACAAGGCGATCACGATGAGCGGGCAGCAGGTCACCGCCTCGGGCCCGCTCAACGCGACCAGGCGCGCAGAGGCGTTTCTGGCCAAGCTGGGCAAGGGTGTCGATCCCGCGACCGCGCCCGTCGAGCAACTCGTTGCCGCGCTGTCGGCGACCGATCCCATTCTCGGCGGCGGCGTCTATATGGGTCCGGTGCTCGATATGAAGCATCTGGCGCGCCATCCCTTCTGGCCCGGCGCTGCGCCACAGTCGCTCGATATTCCGATGATGTTCGGCAATACGGTGATGGAAACGCGCGCCTTTTATTCCCCCGACGGCAAACAGCTTGCCGGGCTGAGTTTCGATAATCTTGCCGAGCGCATCGCGCCCGAAATGCGGATCGACATCGAACCGTCGTGGGTTGTTGGACAATTTCGGGCGCGATACCCCGGGGCCGAAGCGCTCGAACTGTTCCACCGCATCGTCACCGCGGCGCGTAGCTGGCGCGGGCAGGTCGAAGAGGCCGAAGCGCGCGCGCGCGCCGGGCATCCGGGCTTCGTCTATCAACTCGATTTCGGACAGGCGAAACATGCCGACGATATCGCGCTCGGTTTCGGCACGATCCCCGATCCGGCTCCTGCGCAGCAGGCGATGAGCGACCGCGTCATGGATGCCTTCGTCCGCTTTGCGCGCACCGGTAACCCGGGCTGGCCAGCCTATGATCTCGCCAGGCGACAGACGATGATCTTCGACACTGCGAGCCGCGTCGAAAATGATCCGCGTCAGTGGGAGCGTGAGCTGTTCGCGCGCGTGCCGTACATCCAGCCGGGCAGCTAGACGATCCTGTGCGAGCCGAGCCAGTTCCACAGCAGCTCGGGCCAGATCGCAACGGGTAGCCCCGCCGTCTTCATCAACCCGAAGCCATGTCCGCCGCGTTCGAAGAAATGTGTCTCGACCGACGCCCCGACGGCGCGCGTCGCCTCGCATAACCGCACGCTGTTCCCGACCTTCACGACGCTGTCGTCCTCGGCGTGGAGCAGCCACAGCGGCGGCTGGTCGGCGCGGACATTGCGCTCGGGCGAATGGAGTTTCTCGCGCGCCGCATCGGGGTTTGCACCGATCAGTTTCTCGCGGCTCACCGCATGCGCGATCGCCGGGTCCATCGACACGACCGGATAGATGGCCGCGAGCACATCGGGCCGCGCCGGCAGCGCATCGGTCGCATCGACCGGATCGTAAACCTTCGCGTCGAAACGCGCGAGCAGGCTCGTCGCGACCTGCCCGCCCGCCGAGAAGCCGCCGAAGGCGACGCGTGCGGGGTCGATACCGTCGGTACGCGCACGACTGCGCACCAGCCGCACCGCGCGCTGCGCGTCGGCGAGCGGTACGTCCGGACCGTTCGTCCAGCCGTCGCCGGGCAGGCGATAGAAAAGTACATAGACGGTGACGCCGCGCGCTTTCAGCCAGCGCGCGAGCTCATAGCCTTCCTTGTCGATCACGACGTAGCGATAGCCGCCACCGGGGGCGAGGATCACCGCGGCACCATTGGGTTTCGCCGGGCGGAAGATGTCGAGCCGCGGACGCGTGATCTTCTCCAGCATCCGGTCGCTGGCGTTCGGATCGTCGCTGCGCTGGACGACGGCCTCGATGAGCCCCGCCGGCGGGCGGATATGCCCATCGGGCCAGAGCGCAACGCTCGCGTCGGGTACGACGCCTGCCGGTCGCGTCCATGCCGCCTGCGCCGCGACCGCGCTCGCAAAGGGCAGCGCGAGGCTCGCTGTCAGCAGCGCGCGGCGGTCGACGCTCATGGCGCGGGCGCCTTGTTCGGATAGGCGATGATCAGCACTAGCGGTTCGCGGCCCGTCTGACGAATGCCGACCCGCGCACCTTTGTAAAGCCACGCGGCCGTGCCCGCCTTCAGCTCTTTCTCTTCGCCGTCCGAATGGACGACGCCGGTGCCCGAGAGGACATAATAAATCTCGTCATGGTCGATCGGATGCACGCCGATCGCGGCGCCGACATGCAGCGCGCGCTTGCGGAATTCGAAGCTGCGCGGCGCAGGGACGCTGTCGCTGATCCGGTACGCGGTCGACATGCCGATCGCGCCATGCGGGGGCGCCTCCTCGCGCACGGTCGTCGCCTCGTCGATCACGACCATCGGGGGTGCGGGCGCTGCGCCACCAGCGAGGAGCAGCGCGAGCAGGGCGCTCATCGTCAATTTCCCGTCCGCGACGCGCGGTCGCGCGCCGACAGATTTTCCTGTGGCAGCGGCGCCGTCTGGCCGGGATAACTGCCCGACCTTGGCTCCATCGTCGCAAGATCCCAGTCGCCCTCGACAAAGGGAGCGCGCACTTCCCTGACCTTGGGATAGCCGCTCACCTCCTTCTCGTCGTCGATCACCGCGCCGCGGCCTTCGGCGACGAAGAAGAGCACGCGAATCTCTTCGGCGTCGCGCGCCCAGGGCCGCGCGCCCGCGGACGACAACACCGATGTTTCGACGTCGCGCACCGGCAGGATATTGTAGCCGGCGACCGGTGCGAGCGGCGCCTTGGCGCGGATCAGCTTCGCCTGCGTCTCGCCGTAGCGGCCGAATTCGGGCAGCGGTTCGCCGTGGCGGTCGACGTGGAGATTGTCCCTGCCATAATATTCGAGGTCGCCGTCGCCGCCGAGCATCAGGAAGGGCAGGTCCCTGTCGGTGTCGTTGCCGCCGCGCATCACATTGCCGATCGCCGTGATCTGGCCCGTCACATATTCGTGGCCGACCCATTCGAGGTTCATGAGGTTGTAATGCACCGCGCGGTGCTGCGGGTTGTAGATCAGATTGTTGATCATCAGCGCCTGCGCGCCGCCCTTGATAAGCGGGTTGCGCTCGACATTATGCGCCCAGACATTGCGGTAGAAAACGATGCCCGTCGCATTGTCGTGGATCAGCGATCCCTTGCTGTGCTCGCCTTTGGGATGGCTCGCATCGGCGAGCCCCTCGGCCGCGAGATTGTTCGAGAAGGTGATGTTGTGGCTCGTGCCCTTGCGCCACTCCGCGACGCTGTTGCCGGTGAAGCGCGGGCCCGACGCCGACATATTCTCGTCGATTCCCCACATCAAAGTGCAATGGTCGACGATGACATTGTGCGCCGCGACGGTCGAGAAAGTGTCGGCTTCCCACCCGCTGCGCTTCGGCTGGCCGTCGACGCCGGTATAGATGCGCAGATGACGCATCACGACGTCGTGCGTCTTCACGTCGATACCGGTGCGGATCAGCGTGATGCCGGGCCCGGGGGCGGTCTGGCCGGCGATCGTCAGATAGGGATGTTTGATCTCGATCGTCGCGCGCGCCATGTCGATCACGCCCCCGACCTCGAACACGACGATCCGCGGCCCCGGGGTCTCGATCGCCGCCTTGAGCGACCCCGGACCGTCGGGCGCGAGGGTCGTCACGCGCAGGATCTGGCCGCCGCGCCCGCCCGGAGTCTGCGCCGCCGGACCGACCGCGCCGGGGAAGGCGAGCGACGTCGCATCGGCGGCGAACACCGGACCGGATGACAGGCCAAGCGCCAGAAAAAGCGCAGTTATCCGATGCTTTTTGGCCATCCAGCCCCTCCTCTTCATTGGGGTATTGACATGTTCGTCGCAATCCGCAATCTTTCTGACACCGGTTACCCCAATCGGTCAACGAGAAAATATTTCCAAGGGAGAGGGTCTGATCCGGTTCGTCGCGCATGGCGGCGGCCCATCTCACTCTCTGACAAATCGACGGATGAAGTGGTGCGCCATATCGCTTCGTCCAGCAAAGTAACCGGTGTCATTTCTTGCGCGAGCGGGGGCAACGGGGCACAAGGGAGGATGATAATGGCAATTCATGCAATGCGGAGCGTTCGCGCTTTGACCCGGCTGGCATGCGGCGCATCGCTGGCGGTGCTGGTGGTGGCACCGGCCTGTGCGCAGGACGCAGCAGCAGCGGATGAAACGGTCGCGACCGAGGATGAAATCGTCGTCACCGGCTTCCGCGCATCGCTCGACAAGGCGCTCGATGTGAAGCGCGAATCGGTCGCCGCGGTCGATGCGATCGTTGCCGAGGACATCGCCAAATTTCCCGACCAGAACCTTGCCGAATCGCTGCAGCGCATTCCCGGCATCACGATCCAGCGCGACGGCGGCGAGGGCCGCGGCATCACGGTGCGCGGGCTCGGCTCGCAGTTCACCCGCGTCCGGGTCAACGGGCTCGAAACCGTCGCGACGTCGACCGACGGCGCCTCGGCCAACCGCGACCGTGCGTTCGACTTCAACGTCTTCGCCTCCGAACTCTTCACCTCGATCGTCGTCCACAAGACGGCGTCGGCCGAGCTCGATGAAGGCTCGCTCGGCGCCGTCGTCGACCTCAACACGGGCAATCCGCTCGGCGGCAAGAGCGGCTTCACCGGCGCGCTGTCGGCGCAGGGCAGCTATAACGACCTGTCCGAAAAGGTCGGGCCGCGTGTCGCGGGCCTTTTGAGCTGGGTCAACGATGCCGGTACCTTCGGCGCCGCGGTCTCGGTCGCCTATTCGGACCAGAAGACGCTCGAACTTGGTAACAATTCGGTGCGCTGGGCGCAGGCCCGTTTCGACTCGGTCGACGGGACGCCTTGCTTCACCACCGCCAATTCGGGTGGGACCTATATCCCGGGCGCGGCGTGCGACGCGGTTTCGCTCGCCTTCCACCCGCGCATCCCGCGCTATGGCGAGATTGCGCACGACAAGAAGCGCCTCGGCCTCACGGGCTCGATCCAGTTCGCGCCGACCGACGCGACCAAAATCTCGCTCGACGCGCTTTATTCGAAGTTCAAGCACCAGCGCCGCGAGCAGTGGGGCGAGGTGCTGCTGCGCAGCAACGAACGCTCGATCAACATCAGCGACTACGAGATCGACGGCGACAACAATCTTGTCTCCGCCACGCTCGACGACGCGTGGGTGCGCACCGAACATTATCTGCGCAAGGCGCAGACCGAATTCTGGCAGGTCGGCGCGACGTGGGACCAGGACGTCAGCGACACCTTCCGTTTCACCCTGCTCGGCGGCCTTTCGAAATCGACCGCATCGATCCCGCTCGAAACGACGATCGTCTTCGACGACCGCGACGCGCAGGATTATCGCTACGACTATAGCGATATGAAGAATCCGTTGCTGACCTTCGGCACCAGCGTGACCAATCCCGCGAATTTCCAGCTCGCCGAAATCCGCGACCGCCCGTCGGAGGTCGAGAACAAGTTCCGTACCGTGCAGCTGCGCACCGAATGGGACATCAGCGACGATTTCACGGTCAAGCTGGGCGGCGTCTATCGCCGGTTCGACTTCGCGAGCATCGCCTACACCCGCGACACCGTCGTGTGCGGCAATGGCGGTGTCGACCGCGTGCTCGGCACGATCACCTGTTCGCCGTCGAGCGCTTTCGGCCCCGCCGCCGTCTATGGTTTCGCGGTGACACCCGACCTGTCGCAGCTCTTCCAGCTCGGCAAGGCGGGCCAGCCGTCGGGCACGACCACCGAATGGCTCGTCCCGAACCTCGACACGGCAACCGCCTTCACGAAGCTGTACGAGCGCCCCGCCGCGATCGACGCGGGCAACAACCGCGCGGTGCGCGAGGAAGTGACGGGTGGCTATCTGCAGTTCGACGCGAAGGGCGAACTCGGCGGGCTGCGTTACGCGCTCAACGCCGGCGTGCGTTACGTCCACACCGACCAGACGTCGAGCGGGCTCAACAGTGGCACCGCGGTGACGGTCGAACGCAGCTATGAGGACTGGCTGCCCTCGATGAACCTCGCACTTTTCCCGCACGACGACATCATCGTCCGCGCTGCGGTCGCCGAGGTGATGACGCGTCCGACGCTCGGCAATCTGACGCCGGGCGGGTCGGTCGACGGGTTCAACTATCGCATCAACTACGGCAACCCGTTCCTCGATCCCTTCCGCGCGACCTCGTACGACCTCGCGTTCGAATGGTATTTCGCGCCGCAGTCGATCTTCTCGGTCGCGCTGTTCAAAAAGGATATCGCGAGCTTCCCCGTCGCAACGACGACCAGCGGAACCTTCGCATCGACAGGCCTTCCGGTTTCGGTCATTCCGCCGAGCAGCCCGGCATCGATCAATCCCGAGGGACAGCTGTGGACGATCACCTCGATCGGCAACGGCGAAGGCGCGAAGCTCAAGGGCATCGAGCTGTCGCTGCAGGCGCCGTTCAAGTTCCTGCCGGGCTTCCTGTCGAACTTCGGCGGCATCGTGAACGCGACCTTCGTCGATTCGGACGCCGATTATACGGTGGCCGGCCCGTCGATCGTTCCCGGCGGGGCGAATGTGTCGGCGGTCCGCAACGGCACGCTCTTCAACCTGTCGAAGCGCGCCTATAACGGCACGCTCTATTATGACGACGGCAAGTTCAGCGCGCGCGCCTCGATCAGCTATCGCAGCCGCTACGCCGACGCCAACAGCGGCACCGGCAACGTGTTCGAAGGCTATGGGTCGACGATCAACGTCGATGCGTCGATGCGCTATGCGATCACCGACAATATCGAAATCTCGGTCGAGGGCATCAACCTGACCGACGAATATCGCTATCGGTTCACCGATATCGATGCCGACCGCAATTACGAGAACAACCACTTCGGCCGCACCTTCCTGTTCGGCGCACGCGTCAAGATCTGACGCCGACGGGTTCGTCCCGGTGAGGCCCGGTTTCCGATTTCAGGGGACCGGGCCTTTCTTTTTCAAGGAGAGACGCGTGACCGATCGCCGCGACATGCTCAAGCTTGCCGGGGGCGGTTTGTTCGCGACCGGGCTGTCGGGCCTTGCCGCGCCCGCCGCATGGGCGGCACCTGCGGCATCGTCTCCGGTTCCCGCGTGGGCCAGGGGCTTCGACGGGCAGCGCAAGGCCGACCTCGCCGACGGGCGCTTTCTCAACCCGATCATGGCGGGCGACCATCCCGATCCCACGATCCTGAAGGATGGCGCCGACTATTATATGACCTTCTCGACCTTCGACTCCTATCCGGGGCTGGTCATCTGGCATTCGCGCGATCTGGTGAACTGGCGCCCGATCGGGCCTGCGCTGACGAAGAATATCGGTTCGGTCTGGGCGCCCGAACTGGTGAAGCACAACGGCCGCTACTATCTCTACATTCCGACGAAAGGTCCCAACACCAGCTGGGTGATATGGGCCGACAAGATCGAGGGGCCGTGGAGCGAACCCGTCGACCTGAACCTGCCCGATCATATCGATCCCGGCCACGCAGTGGGCGAGGATGGGTCGCGCTGGCTCTTCCTGTCGGGTGGCGACCGCGTCCGCCTGTCCGACGACGGCCTGTCGCGCGTCGGCGAGCCCGAGCATGTCTACGACCCGTGGCGCTATCCCTCCGACTGGGTGGTCGAGGGCTTCGCGCCCGAGGGGCCGAAGATCACGCGGCACGGCGGCTATTATTACATGATCACCGCGGTCGGCGGCACTGCGGGCCCGCCGACGGGGCATATGGTCATCGCCGCGCGCTCGAAATCGATCCACGGGCCGTGGGAGAATTGCCCCGCCAACCCGCTCGTCCATACCGGATCGGCTGCCGAAAAATGGTGGTCGCGCGGCCATGCGACGCTGGTTGAAGGGCCTGCGGGCGACTGGTGGAGCGTCTATCACGGCTATGAGAACGGCTATTGGACATTGGGCCGGCAGACATTGCTCGATCCGATCGAATGGACCGATGACGGCTGGTTCCGGATGAAGGGCGGCGACCTGTCGCAGCCGATCGCCAAGCCGAAGGACGGCGCGATCGCGGGGCCGCACGGCATGGCGCTGTCGGACGATTTCGCGAACCTCGCGCTCGGCGCCAAATGGAATTTCTTCAAACCCGCCGCCGACGAACACAGCCGTGCACGCGTCGAGGATGGCGCGCTGGTGCTCGCGGCGCGCGGCAAGGCTCCCGTCGATTCATCGCCCTTGCTGCTGATTGCGGGCGATCAGGCATACCGCTTCGAATGCGATATCGAGATCGCGCCCGGCGGCACTGCGGGGCTGATCCTGTTCTACGACGAGCGGCTCTATTGCGGGCTCGGCTTCGACGGCGAGCGTTTCGTCACGCACCAATATGGCATCGCGCGCGCGCGGCCCGTCAATCCGCATGGCAGCAAGATGCGAATGCGCGTCACCAACAACCGCCATATCGTCACCTACGACACGAGCGTCGACGGCGGAAAAACATGGGTCCGTTTCGACCGCGGCATGGAGGTTTCGGGGTACCACCACAATGTGCGCGGCGGCTTCCTGATGTTGCGCCCCGGGCTTTATTCGGCGGGGCAGGGCGAGGCGCGCTTCCGGAATTTCGCCTTCAGGGCGCTGGACTAGAGCGTCACGCCCGACTTCCAGATCGCGATATCGCGCTCTTCATTGGCCTCGGCGCGCGTCGCGGCGCCCGAAGCTGTCGCGACGATCAGGTCGAGCAGTGCGTCGGCCGCATTGTCGAATCCCGCGTCGAGCACCGTCCCGGCGTCGAAATCGATCCAGCCCGCCTTGCGCTGCGCCAGCGCGCTGTTCGATGCGATCTTCAGCGTCGGCGCCGGAAATCCGAGCGGCGTGCCGCGTCCGGTGGTGAACAGGATGATCGTCGCGCCCGCCGCAGTCAGCGCGGTCGACGAGACCGCATCATTGCCCGGAGCCTCGAGAAGCGTCAGTCCCGGCAGCGTCGCTTCGCCGCCATAGCGCCGGACATCGACGACGGGCACCTTGCCGCCCTTTTGCACTGCGCCGAGCGACTTTTCCTCGAGTGTGGTGATCCCGCCGGCGATATTGCCGGGCGAGGGATTTTCGCTCACCGGCTCGCCGTGGCGGATGAAATAATGTTTGAAGTCGCGGACCAGCGCGACGGTGTCGTCGAACACCCCGCGCGATACCGCGCGATCCATCAATATCTGTTCGGCGCCGAAAATTTCGGGAATCTCGGTCAGCACCACCTTGCCGCCCGCCGCCCCGAGGGCATCGGCCATGCGTCCGACGAGCGGGTTGGCGGTGAGGCCCGAAAGGCCGTCGGACCCGCCGCATTTGACGCCGAGCACCAGCTTCGACAGCGGAACGTCGGTGCGCGGCGCGTCGGTGCAGCCCGTCACCAGCTCGTCGACCAGCGCGAGGCAGGCCGCCTCGTCATCCTCGACGGCCTGCGCCGACAGCGTGCGGATATGCGCGCGGCGTTCGGCGGGGACGAGGTCGAGCAGCGCGCCGAGCTGGTTGCTCTCGCACCCCAGCCCGACGATCAGCACGCCGCCCGCGTTGGGATGCTGTGCCAGCGCCGCGAGCAGCGCGCGCGTGTGGCCGAGATCGTCGCCGAGCTGCGAACAACCAAATGGATGTTTGAAAGCGTGAATCCCGTCGATCCGTCCGGCATGGCGCTTGCCCGAGATCCGTGCGACGCGCGCGGCGAGGTTGCCGACGCAGCCGACGGTCGGCAGGATCCAGATTTCGTTGCGCGTCCCGACGCGGCCGTCGGCGCGGACATAGCCCGAAAAGCGGCGCGACGAAGCGGCGGCGGGCGGCGCGTCGGCCCGTGCCCCGGTATAAAGATAGTCGCCATCGCCGCCGAGCGCGGTCGCCAGATTGTGGCTGTGGACATGCTCGCCGGGGGCGATGTCGGCGGTCGCCGTGCCGATCGGAAAGCCATATTTGACCACCGCGGCGCCGCGCGCGATCGGCGCGAGCGCGATCTTGTGCCCGCGCCCCACGGCGATCGAGGTCCGCACGCCGGAATCGGCGAACGGCGTTTCTCCGGCGGCGATATCGGCAATCGCGGTCGCGACATTGTCAGCGTCATGGACGCGGATCGCACGGATTATGCGGTCACCGGTCATCGCCGCTCAATATCCCACAGGAGGAAGGAATTTGTCATACATCCGATATTGGCTTGCTTTTGACACCGGTGTCTCTTACACCGCTTCGCGGAAGAGGGAAATGAGAAAGATGCTGGCGACAAGCGATCAACAGAATGTAGCGCGCGCATTAATCGACGCGCGTGCGGGAAAGACACCGCTTACCGCCTATCCCGGCGCGATGCCGCAGACGATGGCCGAGGCCTATGCGATCCAGGATAGCGCGATCGCCTATGACGGCCGCCGCGTCGGCGGGTGGAAGGTCGGGCGGATCGCCCCCGACCTCGTCGGCCGTTATGGCGGCAACCGCCTGACCGGCCCGATCTTTGTCGACGAGATTTTCGATGGCGCCGACGAACCGGCGATGCCCGTCTATGCCGACGGCTTCGCGGCGGCCGAAGCCGAGATATTGTTGTGCTTCGGCGAGGTCGGCACGGGCGACTATGATATCGACAGCGTGCGCGGCTGCATTGCCGACGTCCGCACGGGCATCGAGATCGCGAGCTCGCCATTTCCGGAAATCAATCGCCATGGACCCGCGGTCACCGCGTCGGACTATGGCAACAACAAGGGGCTGGTCCTTGGCCCGCCGATCGCGGACTGGCGCAAGGCCGACCTGATCCGCATGCCGGTCGAAATGGCGATCGACGGCGAAACCGTCGGCGCGGCGACGATGGAGACCATGCTCGACGGTCCCTTCGGTTCGGCGCTGTTCCTGATCGGGATCCTGCGCGCGCGCGGCATAGCTATTCCACCCGGGACATGGGTGTCCGCCGGTGCGATCACCGGTATTCACGAAATCGGGCCGGGCCAGCGTGCCGAGGCGGTCTTCGACGGAAAAATCCGCGTCGGCTGCTCGATCAGAGGCTGATAAAGCCAGCAACAGGAGAGGATTATGGCACAGGCATTCGCGGACGGAGGGACGGCGACGCCGGTGCCTCGGTCGGGGCGTTACCGCTGGCTGATCGTCGCGGTGCTGTTCGCCGCGACCACGGTCAACTATATCGACCGCACCATGCTCGGCCTGCTCGCGCCGACCCTCGGCGACGAGCTCGGGTGGAGCGAGAACGACTATGGCAACATCGTCACCGCCTTCCAGGCCGCCTATGCGCTCGGCTTCCTGCTCATGGGTTGGCTGATCGACCGCTTCGGGCCGAAGGTCGGCTATGCGATCGCCATCTCGATCTGGACCGTCGGTCATGTCGCGCACGGCTTTGCGTCGTCGATCGTCTCCTTCATGCTTGCACGGGTCATTCTCGGCGTGGGCGAGGCCGGGCATTTCCCCTCGGTCGTCCGCGCGTCGAGCGAATGGTTCCCGCAAAAGGAACGCTCCTATGCGATCGGCTGGGTCAACAGCGCGACCACGATCGGGGTGATCCTCACCGCGCCGACGATTGCGCTCTTCATGCGTGTCCTCGGCTTCGACTGGCGCGAAACCTTCATCTACACGGGTGCCTTCGGCATCATCCTGCTGCTGCTCTGGCTCTGGCTCTACAGCAACCCGCGCGAGAGCGGAAAGGTCAGCGACGCCGAACTCGCGTGGATCGAGCATGACCCGCCCGAGAAGGTCGAGCGGATCGGCTGGGGCGCGATCGTTACCAAGCGCGAGGCCTGGGCCTTCGCTACGGCCAAATTCCTGACCGACCCGGTCTGGTTCCTCATGCTCTTCTGGCTGCCCAAATATTTCAGCACGACCTACAATGTCGACCTCAAGGTCGTGCTGCTGCCGATGATCATCATGTATCTGCTCTCCGACGTCGGCAGCATCCTCGGCGGCTGGGTGTCGTCGAAGCTGATCCAGACCGGCCGCAGCGTCAATTTCGCGCGCAAGGCGACGATGCTCGGCGCGGGCTGCTGTGTGCTGCCGTTGCTCTTCGTCTCGGGGCTCGACAATATGTGGCTTGCGGTCCTCTTGATCGGCATCGCGCTCGCGGGGCATCAGGCCTTTTCGTCGACGATCCTCTCGATCCCGCCCGACATGTTCCCCAAGTGTGCGGTGGGTTCGGTGATCGGGCTCGGCGGTTTCGCGGGCGGCGTCGGCGGCATGATCATGGCGAAGTCGACGGGTCTCGTACTCGATGCGACGGGAGGCAATTACACGATCATCTTCGCCGCTTGCACAACCGTCTATTTCCTCGCCGTGCTGGCGATCCACCTGCTCAGTCCGCGCCTCGCGCCGGTCACCGTCGAAAGCAAAGCCTGACCCCATGCCGCGTCCGCTGGCCCTCTCCCCCGACCGCCTCTTCCCGTCCGATCCGGCGCAGCGCGACATCGCGCGCCGGCTCTACCAGGAAGTGGCGGACCTGCCGATCGTCAGCCCGCACGGCCATACCGATCCCGGCTGGTTCGCGGGCAACGCGCCCTTCGGAAATGCGGCCGAGCTGCTGCTCCATCCCGATCACTATGTGTTCCGGATGCTCTATTCGCAGGGCATCCCGCTCGATGCCCTGGGTATTCGCAATCCCGGGGCCGACCCCCGCGAGAGCTGGCGGCTGTTCGCGCAAAACTATCATCTTTTCCGCGGCACGCCGTCGCGGATGTGGATGGACTGGGTGTTCGCGGAGGCCTTCGGCTTCGACGTGCAATTTTCGGCCGAGACCTCGGACCTTTATTACGACCGCATCACCGAAGCGCTGGCGACCGACGCCTTTCGCCCGCGCGCGTTGTTCGACCGCTTCGGGATCGAAGTGATCGCGACGACCGAAAGCCCCATCGATACGCTCGAGCATCACGCCGCGATCCGTGCCGCGAATGCCAGCGGCGAATGGGGCGGGCGCGTAATCACCGCCTACCGCCCCGACCCGGTCGTCGACCCCGAATATGAGGGTTTTCGCGATAACCTCAAGCGCTTCTCCGAGCTGTCGGGCGAGGATGCGTTCAGCTATGCCGGCTATCTCGCAGCGCACCGCAATCGCCGTGCCTTCTTCGCCGAAATGGGCGCGACCTCGACCGATCACGGCCACCCGACTGCGGCGACCGCCGACCTGACGGACGCCGAAGCCGAGGCGCTCTTCGCGCGTGTCACCGGCGAGCAGGTCAGCGCCGCCGACGCCGAACTGTTCCGCGCGCATATGCTGACCGTGATGGCGGGGATGAGTCTCGACGACGGGCTGGTGATGCAGATCCACCCCGGCGCCTTCCGCAATCACAACCCTTGGCTGTTCACCCATTATGGCCGCGACAAGGGCGCCGATATTCCGACCGCAACTGACTATGTCCATGCGCTGCGCCCGCTGCTCGGCAAATATGGCAATGAAGCCGCGCTGACGATCATCCTCTTCACGCTCGACGAGACGAGCTATGCGCGCGAGCTTGCGCCGCTCGCCGGTCATTATCCGGCGCTGAAGCTCGGGCCCGCCTGGTGGTTCCACGACAGCCCCGAGGGGATGCGGCGCTTCCGGAGTCAGGTCACCGAGACAGCGGGTTTCTACAACAGTGTCGGCTTCAACGACGACACGCGCGCCTTCCTGTCGATCCCTGCGCGCCACGACGTCGCGCGGCGCATCGACTGCGGTTTCCTCGCGCAGCTCGTCGCCGAGCACCGGATGGAGGAATGGGAGGCCGCCGAACTCGCGACCGACCTCAGCTACAATCTCGCGAAGGCGGCCTACAAGCTGTGAGGCTGTCGGCGCAAACGCCGCTCCCCGAGCCGGTGCGGGCGCCGGGCTATGACCGGACCGCGCAGGCGGCGGGGATCGTCCATATCGGCATCGGCGCCTTTCACCGCGCGCATCAGGCGTTTTATACCGACGATGCGATGGGCGCGGGCGACCGCGACTGGGGCATCATCGGCGTATCGCTGCGCTCGGGCGATGTCGCGGCGCAACTGAACCCGCAGGACGGGCTCTATACGGTCAGCGCGCGCAGCGCGGCCGGGACCGGCGTGCGCCTGATCGGTGCCGTGCAACGGGTGCTGGTCGCGGCCGACGATCCGCAGGCGGTGATCGCCGCGATCGCGGCGCCGGCCACGCATATCGTCAGCTTCACCGTCACCGAGAAAGGCTATCTGCGCGGGCCCGACGGCACACTCGACCTTGCCGCGGCGAAAGGGGCGTCGAGCCTCTACCGCTTCGTCGGTGCGGGGCTCGCCGCGCGGCACGCGGCGGGGCTGCCGGGGCTGACGCTGCTCAGCTGCGACAATCTGGCGGGCAATGGCGCGGCGCTGAAGGCGCTGATGCGGCAATATCTTGTCGCCGAACATCCCGATCTGGTCGCATGGTTCGACAGCGAATGCCGCTGCCCCGCAACGATGATCGACCGCATCGTCCCCGCGACGACCGATGTGGACCGCGCGGCGGTCGAGGCGGCGCTCGGCGCGCGCGACGAGGGTGCGGTGGTCACCGAAGGCTTCAGCCAGTGGGTGATAGAGGATGATTTCGCCGGTCCGCGCCCGCGCTGGCAGGCGGTCGGCGCCGAACTGGTCACCGATGTCGCGCCCTATGAGACCGCGAAGCTCCGGATGCTCAACGGCGCGCATTCGGCGCTCGCCTATATCGGGCTCGGCAAAGGCCATGAATTTGTTCATCAGGCGATCGCCGATCCGGCCATCCGGGTGGTCATCGAACGGCTGATGCGGGCAGAGGCCGCGCCGACGATCGACGCTGCGCCGGGGCAGGATCTGTCCGCCTATGCCGACGCATTGCTCGACCGCTTTTCCAATCCCGCGCTCCACCACCGGCTGATCCAGATCGCGATGGACGGCAGCCAGAAGATCCCCCAGCGCTGGCTCGAAACGCTGGCATGGCACCAGGCGCACGGGGCCCGCTGTCCGTCGCTTGAGGCGGCGATTGCCGCGTGGATCGCCTTCCTGCGGAGCGACCATCCGATCGACGATCCGCTGGCCGACAGGCTGCGGGCCGCAGCGGCAGGCCCCCACGCGATCGAACGGATATTCGGCAACGGCGGGCTGGTCGCGTCGGAATGGCGTCCGGCCTAGGCCGGCACCAGCAACGCCCGGCTCTCGCGTACTTCGGCGTCGAGCCAGTCGATGAACGCCCGGATGCGCGGCTGCGGCGCGACGTCGCGGTGGAGCGCGAGCCAGAAGGCGCGCGCGATGACCTGATCGGGCCGGACGCGCGCCAACCCCGGATCGCCGCTTGCAAGAAAGCAGGGGAGGACGCCGACCCCTGCGCCGCCCGCTATCATCCGTCGCTGTGCGAGGATGGACGACGAACGCACATTGGCGCGCAGCCCCGGCTCGATCTCGCCCAGATAGTCGAGTTCGGGGGCGTAGAGGATGTCGGGCATATAGCCGATCACCGGAATGCCCGCGCGCGACAAGGGCGCGGCAGCGACGGCCTCCTGCCAGTCGGGGCGGCCCGCCGGCGCATAGAGGCCGAGGCTGTAGTCCGACAGCTTGCGCGTGATCAGCGGGCCTTTTCTGGGCCGCGCGAGCAGCACTGCCATATCGGCCTCGCGCCGCGAGGGATTGAGAAAGCCCGATGAGGCGACGAGATCGATTTCGAGTTCGGGATGCGCCGCGACGAACGCGCCTAGTCGCGGCGCGATGAAGCTGTTGCCGAAACCCTCGGACACGCTCACCCGCAATTGTCCCGACAGCGCCGACCCGCCTTCGTCGGCCTTGTGGATGCGCGCCGCCGCCGCCGCCATCGCTTCGGCGTGCGGAACGAGCGCCCGGCCCGCTGCGGTCAGAACGAAACCCGTCGGCGCGCGTTCGAACAAGGTCTGTTGAAGTGCGGCTTCGAGCGCGCTGACCTGACGGCTCACCGTCGTCGCGTCGACGTGCAGCGCCGCGCCGGCGCGCGCGAGCGTGCCGTGGCGCGCGACGAACAGGAAATATTGCAGCTTGTCCCAGTCCATAGGCTGCAAATATGCAGGATGATGCTGCAAGTCTATCCCTTGCAATCGCGCCGCAACTGGTCTGTGGCAGCGGCAACATCTTATGGGAGACTCGGATATGCGACAGATCGACCACCATATCGTCGGCGGTGCCGGCGGAAGCAGCCGCTTCGGCGATGTCCTCGACCCCAATAATGGCGGCGTACAGGCGCAGGTCGCGCTGGGTGACCGTGCTGTCCTTGACCGCGCCGTCGCGGCTGCCAAGGCCGCGCAGCCCGCATGGGCCGCGACCAACCCGCAGCGCCGCGCGCGCGTGATGTTCGAATTCAAACGCCTCGTCGAAGCCAATATGAACCAGCTCGCCGAAATGCTCTCGAACGAGCACGGTAAGGTGATTGCGGACTCGAAGGGTGACATCCAGCGCGGGCTCGAAGTCATCGAATTCTGCTGCGGCATCCCGCATGTGCTGAAGGGTGAATATACGCAGGGCGCGGGTCCGGGCATCGACGTCTATTCGATGCGCCAGCCGATCGGCATCGGCGCGGGCATCACCCCGTTCAACTTCCCCGCGATGATCCCGCTGTGGATGGGGGGCGTCGCGACCGCGGTCGGCAACGCCTTCATCCTGAAGCCCAGCGAGCGTGACCCCTCGGTCCCCGTGCGCCTGTCGGAGCTGTTCCTCGAGGCCGGCATGCCCGAGGGCATTTTCCAGACCGTCCACGGCGACAAGGAAATGGTCGACGCGATCCTCGACCATCCCGATATCGGCGCGGTCAGCTTCGTCGGCTCGTCGGATATCGCGCATTATGTCTATAACCGCGGCGTGTCGGCCGGAAAGCGCGTGCAGGCGATGGGCGGCGCGAAGAACCACGGCATCGTCATGCCCGACGCCGACCTCGACCAGGTCGTCAACGATCTCACCGGCGCAGCCTTCGGCTCGGCGGGCGAGCGCTGCATGGCGCTGCCTGTCGTCGTGCCTGTCGGCGAGGACACCGCGAACCGCCTTCGCGAGAAGCTCGTCCCCGCGATCGAGGCGTTGCGCGTCGGCGTGTCGACCGATGCCGAGGCGCATTACGGCCCCGTCGTGACGCAGGCGCACAAGGAAAAGGTCGAGGGCTGGATCGCCAAATGCGCCGAAGAAGGCGCCGAGCTGGTCATCGACGGCCGCGGCTTCACGCTTCAGGGGCATGAAAAAGGTTTCTTCGTCGGCCCGACGCTGTTCGACCATGTCACGACCGACATGGAATCGTACAAGGAAGAAATCTTCGGCCCCGTGCTGCAGATCGTCCGCGCGCCCGACTTCGAAACCGCGCTCGAACTGCCCAGCAAGCACCAGTACGGCAATGGCGTCGCGATCTTCACGCGCAACGGCCACGCCGCGCGCGAATTCGCCGCGCGCGTCAATGTCGGCATGGTCGGCATCAACGTGCCGATCCCCGTGCCCGTCGCCTATCATACGTTCGGCGGCTGGAAGCGCTCGGCGTTCGGCGACACCAACCAGCACGGCATGGAAGGCGTGAAATTCTGGACCAAGGTCAAGACCGTTACCGCGCGCTGGCCCGACGGGTCGCCCGATGGCGGCAACGCCTTCGTCATCCCGACGATGGGCTGACGCGTTGGCGGGCGCACCGGTGAAACGCTTGCGCCCGGTCGAACATTTCTCCCCGGAAGGAGAAAAATGATGATGCGATCGACGTTTCCGGCCGCCTTGCTGCTGCTCGCCGCGTGCAGCGGCGGCAAGGATGACGAATCCGGTCCCGAAGCCACCGCCAGCATCGGTCCGCTGCAAAAGGCCGAACGTCCCGCGCCCGCCGAAACGCCCGGTACGGCGGTCGATGCCGACCTGCCCGAGGTGCCCGCAAAGGCGCAAGCGGCGCCCGACGCCCCGGTCGATAGCGCCGACGGCAAGACGATCCCGCGGGCGATCCGCGGACGCTGGGCACTCAAGGTCGCCGATTGCACGGCGAAAAAGGGCACCGACCTGACCGCGCTGACGATCGATGCGACCAATTTGCGCTTCTACGAATCGCACGGTGAACTGGTGCGTGTGCGTCAGAGCGACGCGGCGCGCATCGTCGCCGATTACAGGTTCAGCGGCGAAGGCGTCGAATGGGATCGCCGGATGCTGCTCGACCTTGTCGACGGCGGCAAGACGCTCGTCCGCCGCGATGCGGGCGAGGGTGCCGCGGCGGGCGCGATGCGCTATACGCGCTGCGCCGGATGACGGCTTTTTGAAAGGGAGACTCACGATGGACATTCGCCTGCTCGCAATTGCTGCGGTCCTGCCGCTCGCCGCCTGTACGCAGGAACGCCCCCCCGTCGAATCTGCCCCTCCGCCGCCGGAAGCCGAAATGACGTGCAAGGCCGACGCGGTGCAGTCCTATGTCGGCCAGACCGCGACGCCCGACCTCGGCGGCGCGATCCTGAAGGCCGCAGGCGCACGCACGTTGCGCTGGGGCCCGCCGCGTTCGGCGATGACGATGGATTACCGGGTCGACCGGGTAAACGTCATGTACGACGACGCCTACAAGATTACGCAGGTCACTTGTGGCTGAGGCGTCTCGCCGCAATCACAGTTCGGCGTCCCCGTTCGAACCGGTCTACGGCTACAGCCGCGCGGTTCGGGTGGGGAACCGCATCGACGTCGCGGGCTGCGCGCCGATCGAGCCCGACGGGACATCGACCCCGGGCGATGCCGGGGTTCAGGCGGCGCGCTGCCTGACGATCATCACCGAGGCGCTCGACGCGCTGGGTGGCTCGCCCGCCGACGTCGTGCGCACGCGCATGTATATCACCGATCCTGCCGACGCCGACCTCGTCGGCCGCGCGCATGGCGCGGTGTTCGGGGATATCCGTCCGGCGTCGACGATGCTCGTCATCCCCGCGCTGATCCGCCCCGAGTGGAAAGTCGAAATCGAGGCCGAGGCCATATTAGAGAAATGACCATGACCGACCAGTTCCAGCTTACCGACGACCAGCTCGCCATCCAGGATATGGCGCGCAAATTCACCGCCGATCGCATCACGCCCTTCGCGGCCGAGTGGGACGAAAAAAGCCATTATCCCGTCGAGGTGTGGAAGGCGGCGGGCGAACTCGGTTTCGGCGCGATTTATGTCGCAGAGGAATCGGGCGGCATCGGGCTCGGCCGGCTCGAGGCGGCGCTGATCATGGAGGCGATGGCCTATGGCTGCCCCGCGACCAGCGCCTATGTCTCGATCCACAATATGGCGACCTGGATGATCGACCGCTTCGGCGGCGCCGGGATCAAGGCGCGCTTCCTGCCCGCGCTTGTGAGCATGGAAAAGATCGCGAGCTATTGCCTGACCGAGCCGGGTTCGGGATCCGACGCCGCGGCGCTCAAGACGACGGCGAAGCACGACGGCGACCATTATGTGCTGAACGGCACCAAGCAGTTCATCTCGGGCGCCGGTTATAACGACATCTATGTCTGCATGGTGCGCACCGGCGAGGAGAAATCGAAGGGCATCAGCTGCCTCGTTATCGAAAAGGACACGCCCGGCCTCAGCTTCGGCGCGCCCGAGAAGAAGCTCGGCTGGAACGCCTCGCCCACCGCGCAGGTGATCTTCGAGGATTGCCGCGTGCCCGTCGAAAATCTGGTCGGCGCCGAAGGCGACGGCTTTCGCTTCGCGATGGCGGGGCTCGACGGCGGCCGGCTCAACATCGGTGCCTGCTCGCTCGGCGGCGCGCAGCGCTGCCTCGACGAGGCGATTGCCTACACCAAGGATCGCCAGCAGTTCGGCCAGCCGATCGCCGATTTCCAGAACACCCAGTTCATGCTCGCCGACATGGCGACCGACCTCGAAGCGTCGCGCGCCTTGCTCTATCTGGCGGCGGCGAAGGTTACCGCGAACGCTCCGGACAAGTCGCGCTTTTCGGCGATGGCGAAGCGGCTTGCGACCGACAATGGCAGCAAGATCGTCAACGACGCGCTCCAGCTGTTCGGCGGTTACGGCTATCTGCGCGACTATCCGATCGAGCGCTTCTGGCGCGACCTGCGCGTCCATTCGATCCTCGAAGGCACCAATCAGGTGATGCGGATGATCGTCGGAAGGGACCTGCTGCGCCAATGACCGCCAATCACACAGATGACGTCCTGATCTCGACCGACGTCCGCGTCGGCCGAATTTCGCTCAATCGCCCCAAGGCGATCCATGCGCTCAACCTCGCGATGTGTCGGGCGATGATCGACGCGCTCCTCAAATGGCGTGACGACGATGCGGTCGAGGCGGTGATCATCGACCATAGCGAGGGCCGAGGCTTCTGCGCGGGCGGCGACATCCGCATGCTCGCGGAGAGCGGCGCGAAGGATGGCAAGGAGGCGCGCCTCTTCTTCCACACCGAATATCGCCTCAACCATCTGCTCTTCACTTATCCCAAGCCGGTCGTCGCCTTCATGGACGGCATCACGATGGGCGGCGGGGTGGGCATTTCGCAGCCGGCGAAATATCGCGTCGCGACCGAGCATACGCGTTTCGCGATGCCCGAGACGGGGATCGGCCTGTTCCCCGACGTCGGCGGCGGCTGGTATCTGCCGCGGCTCGAAGGACGCGTCGGCGCCTATCTCGCGCTCACCGGCGCACGGCTCGACGGCGCCGAATGTCTCGCGCTCGGCCTTGCGACGCACTATCTGCCGTCCGAAAAGCTTGCCGAGGCCAAGGCACGCATCGCGGTCGATCCCGACCGCATCGGCGGGATATTGGGCGAATTGTCGGTCACCGCGCCGCCCGCCGGAATCACCCAGCATCTCGAACGGATCAACCGTCTGTTCGCGAGCGACACCTATGAGGATATTCTGGCGGCGCTCGAGGTCGACGGCGGCGAATGGGCGACCAGGGAACTGGCGACGCTCAACGGCAAATCGCCGCAGACGTGCAAGGTCGCGCTGCGCCAGCTCAAGGAAGGCGGCGAAATGCACGACTTCGCCGCGCAGATGGCGCAGGAATATGCGATCGGCAGCCGCGTCGTCGCAATGCACGACTTCGTCGAGGGCGTGCGCGCGCTGATCGTCGACAAGGACAACAGCCCGAAATGGAATCCGGCCACGCCCGAGGCTGTCACCGACGACTGGATCGACGCGATCTTCGCGCCTTTGCCCGAGAACGAGAAATGGACCCCGCTTACCTAGGTTCGTCGTCACCCCGGACTTGATCCGGGGTCCACGCGGCCATGGATGCCGGATCAGGTCCGGCATGACGAAAATCAGGAGAATACCGAATGACCTACGAAACCCTCCTCGTCGAAACACGCGGCGCCGTCACGCTGGTGACATTGAACCGCCCGCAGGCGCTGAACGCGCTCAATTCGGGCGTGCTCGACGATCTGATTGCGGCTTTTGCGGCGTTCGAGGCCGACGACAGCCAGCGCTGCGCCGTCCTCACCGGATCGGGCGACAAGGCGTTTGCCGCGGGCGCCGACATCAAGGAAATGGCCGACAAGCCGGCGTCCGATTTCTACCTTGAAGATTTCTTCTCGAAATGGACGAGCGACTTCGTGAAGAAGGTGCGCAAGCCGTGGATCGCTGCGGTCAACGGCTTCGCATTGGGCGGCGGCTGCGAGCTCGCGATGATGGCCGACTTCATCATTGCGTCGGACAAGGCGAAATTCGGCCAGCCCGAAATCAAGCTCGGCGTCGCGCCGGGCATGGGCGGATCGCAGCGGCTGACGCGCGCGATCGGCAAGGCTAAGGCGATGGAAATGTGCCTCACCGGCCGCATGATGGACGCCGCCGAAGCCGAACGCTCGGGTCTCGTCGCGCGCGTCGTCGCGCATGAAACGCTGGTCGATGAAGCGGTGAAGACCGCCACCACGATCGCCTCGATGCCGCCAATGGCGGCGATGGTGAACAAGGACATGGTCAACGCCGCGTTCGAAACCACCCTCGATCAGGGGCTGATCTACGAACGCCGTCTGTTCCAGATCCTCGCCGCGACCGAGGACAAGGCCGAAGGCATGGCCGCCTTCATCGAGAAGCGCGAAGGCGTGTGGAAGGGGCGGTGACAAAAGGGCTGCTTATCTTTGCGATGGGAGTCCTGCTCTTGTGGGTCGGGTGGAATCATTGGCAATACCGGCGCCAGGAAACGATCAACATTCTGGAAGCTGCGATCCTGCGGACGACCGGTGAAGAGCCGTTGCCGCTGACGAAGCTCGATTGGTTTTTCAAAAATCTTCAGGCCATCCTGGGGTTCATTCTGGGCCCGTTTTTCATCCTTGCCGGGGTGGCCGTCATTCTGGGTGCATTGGAACTGCTATGAAAATCGCCTTTATCGGACTCGGCAATATGGGCGGCGGGATGGCCGCGAATCTGGCGAAGGCGGGGCATGAGGTGCGCGCCTTCGACCTCAGCGAAGAGGCGCTCGCGCGCGCCGTCGAAGCGGGCTGTTCGCGCGCCGCATCGGCCGCCGAAGCCGTCACCGGCGCCGAAGCCGTCGTGACGATGCTCCCTGCGGGCAAGCATGTCGCCTCGGTGTATGAAAGCGAGGTTTTCCCCAACGCCGCGCCGGGCACGCTGCTGCTCGACTGTTCGACGATCGACGTCGCGACCGCGCGCGCGAATATCGAAGCCGCGACCGCCAAGGGCCTCGTCGCGGTCGATGCGCCGGTCTCGGGCGGTATCGCCGCCGCCAATGCCGGCACTTTGACCTTCATGGTCGGCGGCACCGACGATGGCTTCGTGCGCGCCGAGCCGATCCTTGCGAAAATGGGCAAGGCAGTGATCCACGCCGGCGATGCGGGTGCGGGACAGGGCGCGAAGATCTGCAACAACATGCTCCTCGGCGCCTCGATGGTCGCGACGTGCGAGACGCTCGCGCTCGCGCAGAAGCTCGGGCTCGATCCGCAAAAATTTTTCGACATCGCCAGCGTGTCGTCGGGGCAATGCTGGTCGCTCACCAGCTACGCGCCGCTCCCAGGCGTCGGCCCGGTGACGCCCGCCGACAATGATTACAAGGGCGGGTTCGCTGCGGCGCTGATGCTCAAGGATCTGCGCCTCGCGATGGAGGCGGCGGCGAGCGCCGGCGCCGATGTTCCGATGGGATCGAAGGCGCGCGAACTCTACGAAGCCTTTGTCGAAGCCGACAAGGACGGCCGCGACTTTTCGGCGATCATCAAGACGCTTCAGTAAAAGTCGGCGGTCTCGCCGCCGTCGCGGCGTGTCGTCCGGTGCAACTGCGTCGGCGCCTTGCGCTCGCCGGTGCGCACCTCGATCCGGTCGCCCACCCTTCGTACCTCGGCGGGTGCCAATATCCGCGCGCGTGCGACGGCGACAGCCGTCACCTGCGGTGCCGTCACGGGCGCAGCCACCGGCACGCTGCCGGTGAGCAGGAGGATGGCGAGAAACGACATGGCGATCATGCTCTGCCGTAACGGCAGGTCTTGCCAGTGCTTTAACCCTGAATCGCAAGTTTTCGCTCACATCTGCGGCGTCCATCGGACGAAAGAAAGGCCGCCTGCCCCACGGCGGGACAGACGGCCTTCTTTTCGTAAGCGAAAGGGTCTTAGAAGCCCGTTTTTGCGTCTGCCTTTTCCTTGAGCAGCGGCGCGATTTCGAAACCATGTTTTTCGAGCGCTGCGACGATCTTGTCGGTGCCTTCGAGCCCCGCCCAGAACATCGGGCCGCCGCGATAGACCGGCCAGCCGTAGCCATAGATCCACACGACATCGATGTCCGATGCCCGCTGCGCCTTGCCCTCGGACAGGATCAGCGCGCCTTCGTTGACCATCGGATAGAGCGTGCGCTCGATGATTTCCTGATCGGTGATCTCGCGCTTTTCGACGCCTTCCCGCTTGCGGAACTCCTCGATGATCTCGGCGACGCGCGGGCTTTCCGACGGATTGCGCTTCTCGTCATAGTCGTAGAAGCCCGCCTGCTTCTTCTGGCCCCAGCGGCCCTCGGCGGCGAGCGCGTCGCGGATGCTCTCGATGCGGTTCGGATCGCGGTGCCAGCCGATGTCGACGCCCGCAAGGTCGCTCATCTGGAACGGCCCCATCGGCATGCCGAATTCGACATGCACCTTGTCGACCTGCGCCGGGGTCGCGCCTTCGAGCAGCAGCTTCATCGCCTCGACCTGGCGCGGCTTCAGCATGCGGTTGCCGATGAAGCCGTCGCACACGCCCGCAACCACCGCGACCTTGCCGATCTTCTTGCCGATCGCCATCGCGGTCGCCAGCGCATCGGGTGCGGTCTTTTCGCCGCGCACGACTTCGAGCAGCTTCATCACATTGGCGGGCGAGAAGAAGTGCATGCCGAGCACGTCGCCGGGACGGCTCGTTGCGGTCGCGATCTCGTCGACGTCGAGATAGGAAGTGTTCGACGCAAGGATCGCGCCGGGCTTGGCGATCTTGTCGAGCTTGCCGAAAATGTCCTTCTTGACGTCCATATTCTCATAGACCGCCTCGATAATCAGGTCGCAGTCGGCGAGATCGTCGAGGCTGAGGCTCGGCGTCAACAGGCCCATCATCTGGTCGACCTGTTCGGGTTTGAAGCGGCCCTTCGCGGCCGATGCATCGTAATTCTTGCGAACCACGCCGACGCCGCGGTCGAGCGCGTCCTGCGCCATTTCGACGATCGTGACGGGGATGCCTTTCTGGAGGAAGTTCATCGAAATACCGCCGCCCATCGTGCCCGCGCCGATCACGCCGACCTTCTTGATGTCGCGCAGCTGCGTATCCTTCGGCAGGCCGTCGATCTTGGCGGCCTGGCGCTCGGCGAAGAAGATGTGGCGCTGCGCCGCCGACTGGCTACCGAACATCAGCTTCATGAACTGCTCGCGCTCGAACGCCAGCCCTTCCTCGAACGGCAGGCGCGTCGCGGCCTCGACGCAGGCGAGGTTGGCATAGGGCGCCTCGAACCCGCGCCAGCGCTTGGCATTGGCGGCCTTCAGCTGTTCGATCACCGCGACGTCGCCGAACACCGGGCGCTCGCGCGTCGGGCGCGGGCCGTCGGCGATCTTCGCGCGCGCAAAGGCGATCGCGTCGGCGGCAAGGCTGTCCTCGCCCGCGAGTTCGTCGACGAGGCCGAGTTCCTTGGCCTTCGCGGCGGGCAGCGGATCGCCGGTCGAGGTCATCGTCGCCGCGGCTTCGACGCCGACGACGCGCGGCAGGCGCTGCGTTCCGCCCGCACCGGGGAGCAGGCCGAGCTTCACTTCGGGCACGCCGAGCTTCGCCGAGGGCACTGCAACGCGATAATGACAGACGAGCGCGGTTTCGAGCCCGCCGCCGAGCGCCGTGCCGTGGATCGCGGCGATAACGGGCTTCGACGCCGCTTCGATGCTGTTGAGCACCGCGTTGAAATCGGGGCCGCGCGGCGGCTTGCCGAATTCGCTGATGTCGGCGCCGGCGATGAAGGTCGCGCCGGCGCAGCGCAGCACGATCGCGTGCACGCTGTCGTCGGCGAGCGCGGCGCCGAATTTTTCCTCCAGCCCTTGGCGGACGTGCCAGCTCAGCGCGTTGACGGGCGGGTTGTTGACGATGATGACGGCGACTTCGCCGTCCTTTTCCATCGTGACACTGACGGGGGTTTCTTCGGACATGGGAGACTCCTTGTATCTAGAGCCCGTTCGCGCGGGGCGAACGGAAAGGGTGTTGCATTTCAGTCGTCGATGGCGGCGTGGACGAGCGTCTTGACCTCGCGCCGCACGGGATAGGTGGAGGAGGGCATGAGCTGGGTCATGAAGACCATGCAGATTTGCTCGACCGGATCGACGAAGAAGCCGGTCGAGAACATGCCGCCCCAATAGAAATCGCCCGCCGAGCCCGGAATGCCGGCGGCCGCCGGATCGAGCGTCACCGCGAAGCCGAGGCCGAAGCCGACGCCGGCATTCTCGTCCTCGCTGAAGATGCCGACGCTGTGCTGCGTCAGGTCGCCGCCGCCGGGCAGGTGGTTCGAGGTCATCAGATCGAGCGTCTTGCGGCTGACAATCCGCACATCCCCGAGCTTGCCGCCGCCGAGCAGCATCAGGCAAAAGCGGTGATAATCGTGGAGCGTCGAGGCGAGCCCGCCGCCACCCGAATGAAAGCTGCGGTCCTTCGCCCAGCGGCTGCGTGCACCGGCGTCGAAATCCTGCTTCTTGTCCTTCGGGTGAAAGGCGTAGGCGTCGGCCAGCCGGTGCTGCTGGTCGGCGGGCACCTTGAACCCTGTGTCGATCATGCCGAGCGGAGCGAAGATGCGTTCGTGCAGCACGTCGGCAAAGGGTTTGCCCTCGATCCGCTCGATCACCGCGCCGAGCACGTCGGTCGCCATCGAATAATTCCAGTGCGCGCCGGGGTCGAATTGCAGCGGGATTTTCGCAAGGTCGGCGATGAAGCTGTCCATCGTGTAGTCGGCATCGAAATCGTCGATCCGCGCCTTGCGGTAGGCCGCATCGACCGGCGTGCGTTCCTGAAAGCCGTAAGTCAGCCCCGCGGTATGGCGGAGCAGGTCGACCATGCGGATCGGCTGCACCGGCGGCCGCGTCAGAAAGGGGACATTGCCGCCGCCCGCGACCAAGACGCCGGTATCGCGGAACTCGGGGCAATATTTGACGAGCGGGTCCGACAGCGCGGCCTTGCCCTCCTCGACCAGCATCATGAAGGCGATGCTGGTGATCGGTTTGGTCATGCTCGCGATGCGGAAGATCGCATCCTCTTTCAGCGCCTCGCCGGGGCGCCCCTCGCCGATGCACGACAGATGCGCGATCTCGCCGCGCCGCGACACGAGCGTCGCCGCGTGCGGCAGTCGGCCGGTGTCGACATATTTGGCGGCGAGAAATGCGGGGATGCGGCCCAGCCGCGCGGTGTCGAATCCATGTGCCATGATGATCGGTCTATCAGTGCGAGGTCTGGCCGAGCAACTGGCGCGTCACGGGGTGCGAACTGGTGAGGCCGCCGTCGACCGCGATCGCCTGACCGTTCACATAGCTTGCCTGATCGCTCGCGAGGAACAGCGCGACATTGGCGAGTTCCTCGGGCTGTGCCGCGCGGCGGAGCGGATTGAGCTGGCCGAGCTTGTGCGTGACCTCCTTCGCCTTCGCATAATCGAAGGTCGGTTTGGTCATTCCGGTCTCGGTCAGGCCGGGGCACACCGCATTGACGCGCACGCCGCTCGTCGAGAGCTGCTGCGCTGCGACCTTGGCGAGGTTGATCACCCCCGCCTTCGACGCCGAATAGGCGCCCGGACCCGCGCCCGAATTGATCCCCGCGACGCTCGCGGTCAACACGATCGCGCCGCCGCGGCCCTGATCGACCATTGCCTTGCCGGCATGCTTCACCATCAGCGCGGGGCCGATCAGGTTGACGCGCAGCGTCTCGGCCCAGGCGGCGGGGTCGAAGTCGAAGATGCCGCCCATGTCGCCGATGATCCCGGCGTTGGCGAAAGCGACGTCGAGGCCGCCGAAATTATCCTTCGCCGCGGCAACGAGCGATGCCACGTCCGCTTCGACGCCGGCGTCGATTTCGAGCGCGACGACGTCGCCGCCCGCATCCTTCACCAGCTTCGCCGTGTCATGCACCGCTTCGGTCTTGTCGCCGATGACGAGTTTCGCGCCCTCGGCGGCAAAGCGCAGCGCGCTTGCACGGCCGATGCCCGAACCTGCCCCCGTGATGATCGCAACCTTGCCGTCCAACGCGCCCATCATGCGCCTCCCGAAATCGTGGCTCCGCCATCGCAGACGATGGTCTGGCCGGTGGTGAATGCCCCCGCCTTGCTGGCGAGGAAGACCGCGGCGCCCGCGATCTCGTGCGGCTCGCCGATCCGCTTCAGCGTCGAGGCGGCGGTCGATCGTTTGAGGTTTTCCTCATTTTCCCAGAGTGCGCGCGCCATGTCGGTGCGCACGAGCCCTGGCGCGATGCAGTTGACGCGCACGCCGCGCGGCCCGAATTCGACCGAGAAATTACGCGCGACCTGCATGTCCGCCGCTTTCGAGATCCCGTAGGCGCCGATGATCGGCGATCCCTTGAGCCCGCCGATCGAGCTGATGATGATGATCGACCCTTCGCCGCGCTCGAGCATTTCGGGCGCGACCATGCTGATCAACCAGTGGTTGGACAGGATATTATTGTCCATGATCTTGCGGAACTGGTCGTCGCTGATCCCGAGCCCGGGGCCGTAATAGGGGTTCGATGCGGCGTTGCAGACGAGCGTCGTGATCTTGCCGAAGGCGCGGCGCGTCTCGGCAACCAATATTTCCAGCTCTTCCTTCGACGAGATGTTCGCGCGCACCGCGATCGCGGTGCCCTCGCCGAAACGCGCATTGATTTCGGCGGCGGTCTCCTCGCACGCGTCGGCCTTCCGGCTCGAAATCACGACCTTCGCGCCCTGCTCGGCCATCGCTTCTGCCGTCGCCTTGCCGATGCCGCGCGACGATCCGGTGATCAGCGCGACCTGGCCGCTCATGTCGAACAGGCTCATGCGCCGGCCTTTCGTGCAAAATCCCATGCCTTTTGCGCGAGCGGCAGCACGCGTTCGGACATCGCCTTTGCGTGGGCGGAAGAGGCGGTGCCGTCGATGACGCGCTTCTTGATCCCCTGCATGATTCCGGCGAGGCGAAAGAAGTTGTACGCGAAATACCAGTTCATGTCGGGCACGCCGTCACGGCCGGTGGCCTGGCAATATCGCGCGACGACCTCGTCGAGTTCGGGAATGCCGAGCGCCTTGCGGTCGAGGTCCATCACCCCCGAGCGTCCGCCATTTTCGGTCACCCACGCCATCGCGACATAGGTGAAATCGGCGAGCGGGTCGCCGAGCGTCGACAGCTCCCAGTCGAGTACTGCGAGCACCTCGGGCCGGTCCTTCGCGAAGATCATATTGTCGATGCGATAGTCGCCGTGGACGACGCTCGTGCGCGTCTGTTCGGGCAAGGTCGCGGGCAGCCACGCGATCAGCTGCTCCATCTCGTCCATCGTCTCGGTTTCGGAGAGCTTGTACTGCTTCGTCCAGCGGTCGACCTGCCGGCCGAAATAATTGCCGGGCTTGCCGAAGTCCGAAAGCCCCGCCGCCTCGACATCGACGCTGTGCAGCTCGGCGAGCGTGTCGATCATCGCGTCATAGGTGGCGCGGCGGTTTTCGGTGGTCGACCCGGGCATCGATCCGTCCCAGATCGTGTGGCCGTCGACCATGCCCATCACATAGAACCAGCTTCCGACGACCTCATCGTCGGTGCAAAGCCCGTACTGGCGCGCGACGGGGAAGCCCATTTTATGGAGGCCCGCCTGCACCTTATACTCGCGGTCGACCGCATGCGCCGAGGGTAGCAGCGGGCCGAAGGGCTTGCGACGCAGCACATAGTTTCCGGACGGTGCCGAAATCTTGTACGTCGGGTTCGACTGACCGCCGGCGAACTTGCCCTGCGTCAGCGGCCCCTCGAAACCTTCGACATTCGCCTCCATCCATGCGGTGAGCTTCGCTTCGTCGAGGACATCGGCGCCTTCGGGCGCGACGGTGCCGCTGAAGGCCTTTTGCGCGTCGAGTGTCACTGGTCGAACACGATCACCGACCGCGCGGCATCGCCCTTTCGCATCTTGTCGAAGCCCTCGTTGACCTTGGCGAGCGGGATCGTCTCGGCAACGATGCTGTCGAGGTCGAGCAGCCCGCGCAGGTAGAAATCGACGAGGCGCGGGATATCGACGGGGAAGCGGTTGCCGCCCATGATCGCGCCCTGCAGTTTCTTGCCCGAGAGCAGGTCCATTGCGCTCAATCCGACCTTCTCGGCGAGCGGCATCATGCCGAGGATCGTCGCGGTGCCGCCGCGGCGGAGCGACGCGACCGCGAGGCTGGCCGAGGCCGGACGCCCGACCGCCTCGATCGCATGATCGACCCCGCCCTTGCTGATCTCGAGGATCTGCTTCGCGGCATCGTCCGACAGTGCATCGACGACGTCGGTGGCGCCGAGCTTGACCGCCAGCGCGCGCTTTTCGGGAACCGGGTCGGCGGCGATGATGCGCCCCGCGCCCGCGATCTTCGCGGCGTTGATCGTCGCGAGCCCGACGCCGCCGCAGCCGACGACCGCGACGGTCTCACCCGGGGTCACCTTGCACGCATTGAAGATTGTGCCCGCGCCGGTCGTCACCGCGCAGCCGATGACCGCGGCACGGTCGAGCGGCATCTCGGGGTCGATCGCGACGCACGCATGTTCGTGGACGAGCATCGTTTCCGAAAAGGCCGAAAGGTTCAGCATCTGGTTGACCGGCGATCCGTCGGGACGCGTGATGCGCGGGGCCGATCCCGCGGCACGCCGCGTGTCGCCGCCCATGCACAAAGACATGCGCCCGCTGACGCAAAACTCGCAGTGACCGCAGAAGGCCGACAGGCAGGTGACGACCGCGTCGCCGACCTTCACCGTCCGCACTTCGCTGCCGACCGCCTCGACGATGCCCGCGGCTTCGTGGCCGGGGATCGCGGGCAGGGGGTGCGGATAGGCGCCGTCGATGAAATGCAGGTCCGAATGGCAGAGCCCGCACGCGGCGGTGCGGATACGCACCTCGTGCGGGCCGCAGTCGGCAACGACGACGTCCTCGACGGACAAAGGCTTGCCCGGCTCGATCAGGATCGCGGCTTTGGTCACACTATCTCTCCGGTTCTGGTTTTAACGCGAAACGCCGATGTCGCCCGACGAAAAGCCCGGCTCGCTCGCCTCGCTATGCTTGGCGAATTCGATCCGCGCGATCGCGCGCTCGTGGACCTCGTCGGGACCGTCGGCCAGCCGCAGCGTGCGCTGGTGCGCATAGGCCTTGGCGAGCCCGAAATCTTCGGACACGCCGGCGCCGCCATGCGCCTGGATCGCATCGTCGATGATCTTGAGCGCCATGTTCGGCGCCTGCACCTTGATCATCGCAATCTCGGCGGCGGCGGTCTTGTTGCCGACCTTGTCCATCATGTCGGCGGCCTTGAGGCAGAGCAGGCGCGTCATCTCGATATCGATACGCGCGCGCGCAAGGCGATGTTCCCAGATGCTGTATTCGGCGACCTTCTTGCCGAACGCGACGCGCGACTGGAGGCGCTTCGCCATCTTGGCGATCGCTTCTTCCGCCACGCCGATCGTACGCATGCAGTGATGGATGCGCCCCGGCCCGAGGCGTCCCTGCGCGATCTCGAACCCGCGTCCTTCGCCGAGCAGCATCGCTTCCTCGGCGTTGACGCGGACGTCCTTCAGCTCGATTTCCATATGACCGTGCGGCGCATCGTCATAGCCGAAGACGGGCAGGTGGCGCAGGATGTTCACGCCGGGGGCATTCAGCGGCATCAATACCATCGACTGCTGCGCGTGGCGCTTCGCGGCGAAATCGGTCTTGCCCATCACGATCGCGACCTCGCAGCGCGGATCGCCTGCGCCCGACGACCACCATTTGCGGCCGTTGATCACATAGTCGTCGCCGTCGCGCTCGATGCGCGTCTCGATGTTCGTCGCGTCGGACGAGGCGACGCGCGGCTCGGTCATCAGGAACGCCGAGCGGATCTCGCCATTCATCAGCCTACCGAGATATTTCTCTTTCTGCGCGCGCGTCCCGTAACGGTGGAATACTTCCATATTGCCCGTGTCGGGGGCCGAGCAGTTGAACACCTCGCTTGCAAAGCCGACGCGGCCCATTTCCTCGGCGCAGAGCGCATATTCGAGGTTGGTGAGCCCCGGCCCCTCGAACTCGAACGTCTCGTCGACATGATGATGCGCGGCGCTGCGCGGCGGCATGAACAGGTTCCAGATGCCGGCCTCTTTCGCCTCGGCCTTCAGGTCCTCGACGACCTGGATGACCTTCCAGCGGTCGCCCGTCTTGTCCTGCTTGTCATAGGTCGGAACGGCGGGGCGCACCTTGCGCTCGATGAAGTCGCGCACCCGGTCGCGCCAATAGACCTGCCGGTCGGTGAAATCGAAATCCATCTCCGCATCCTTCCCTTTACGTTCACGTAAACCCTTGGACCGATTCGCCGGCATTGCCAAGTCCTGCGGTCCGAAAATTACCTCATTTGGTCATGGCGCGCATTTATCGCTTACGGATGCGCTCCGCTGGCATCGGGCTCGCCCCGCGCGGCGTCGTCGAGCAGCGCGAGCCGTGCCTCGTGATCGGCGCGCGAGATCGGGAAGCGCCGCATCACGATCAGCCCCAGCGTGCCGATGATCAGGATCGCGAGCGCATAGCCGAGTGCGAGGTTGCCGAGCACGTCGCCGCCAACCTCGCCGGGCTTCGCGTTCGCCGGAAAGGACGCGAGGGAGAGGATCAGCCCCGCGACGAAAATGCCGATGCCGGTCGCGCATTTCTGCATGAAGAAATAGCCCGCGAAGAACAGCCCCTCCGACCGGCGCCCGGTCTCGCTCTGCGACGCTTCGACGACATCGGCCATCATCGACGAGGAGAGGATCATCAGGATGATCGAGAAAGTGTTGCTGACAAACACCAGCGCAAACATCGTCGCGACGCTGGGCTTGCCGGGGAGGCCCGGGAAAACGCCCTCGATCCACGCGAAATAGATGCCGCTGTTGACGAGCAACGCGATCGCGCCGGCGACGATCGCGCCGTCGCGCTTGCCGAGCCGCGCCGACATCGGCGCGACGATCAGGAAGGCCGCGATCATCGTCCCGAACAGCAGGAACACATAAGCGACCATCTCACCCTGCGTGAACTGCCAGAAGAAGCCGAGCAGATAATTGTTCATCGAGAAGGTGATGCCCTGATTTACGAAGCCGAACAGCGCGGCGAACACCAGCCACAGAAAGGCGCGGTTCGACAGCGTGTCGCGCATTTCGCCGAGCACCTGCCGCAGCGTCGTTTTCGGCTTCACGTCGCTGAGGTTCGATACCGCGATGCGGCTGTGCTGCCCCGCCGCCGAAATCAGCACCGCGCCCGCCATCAGCAGCGCGCCGGTCAGCGCGTAGGGGAAATAGCCGTCTGGATCGACGAGCCCCTTTGCGCCGCCGAAGAAGACGCCATAGGCGAGGAGCAGGATGAGCAACCCGCCGCCCCAGCCGAACAGGAAGCGGTAGCGCATCACCGCGGTGCGCTCGTCATAATCGGCGGTGAGTTCGGGCACGATCGCGACCGACGGGACTTCGCACATCGACACCAGCGAGCGGACGATGATCGCAAAGCCGATCAGCCAGGCGACCGTCATCGCATCGCTCATCTCGGGCGGATGCCACAGCAGCATCCACATGACCGCGAGCGGGATCGGCGCGCCATAGAGCCATGGCAGGCGGCGGCCCCAGCGGCTGCGCGTGCGGTCGGTAAGCTCGCCGATCACCGGATCGACGAAGGCGTCGGCGATCAGCGCGACCATGATCGCGGCGCCGACGATGCCGGCATCGAGGCCGATCACCTGATTGTAGAAGAGCAGCAGGAAGGTCGAAAAACCGTTGTCCTTGACACCATAGGCGATGCTGCCGAGCCCGTGCGTGGCCTTCAGCCAGACGGGCAGGTGCTCGATTTTCGGCGCCGCAACGCCGGCAGCGCTCACGCGTCGGCTCCGGCCTTTGCCGCTTCCTCCATTGCAACGATCGCGTCGAACAGGCCGGGTGTTTCGGGATCCCATGCATGGCGCTGACCGATCGTCAGCCCGCCGTCGACCAGCATGTGCGTGCCGGTCATGAAGCTCGACTCCTCGCTCGCGAGGTAAGCAACGGCATTGGCGATATCCTCGGGCTGACCGCCGCGTGCGACGGGCTGCGCCGCGGCACTCATCCCTGCGATGATCGCCTTCGCCTCATCCTTGTTCGCCTCGGGCACATCGAGCGACGAGGTGAAGATATTGGTGTTGATGAAGCCGGGGCAGATCGCGTTCACGCGGATGCCGTAGCGCGCAAGGTCGGTCGCAGCGACCTTCGACAGATGGAGCACGCCCGCCTTCGCGACGGCATAGGCGATCGGCGAATAGCCCGCACCGAGCGCCGCGACGCTCGCGGTGTTGACGATCGATGCGCCTTTCCGCCCCTTCATATGCGGCGCGGCATAGCGGATGCCCATCGCGACCGATTTCAGCACCAGATCCATCGTCAGGTCCCAACCCTCGGGGCTGATCTCGTCGATCGGCGCGCGATCGCCCGCGGCAGCGGCGTTGTTGAACACGATGTCGATCCCGCCGGCCTTTGCCGCCGCAGCATTCATCAGCGCCTCGATATCGGCAGGCTTCGTCACGTCGCAGCGGATGAAGTCGATCTTGCCGTTCGACTGTTCGGCGAGCGCGCGCCCGCCCGCCTCGTCGATGTCGGCGGCGAAGACATGCGCGCCTTCGCCCGCCAGTTTCAGAACCGCTGCCTTGCCGATACCCGACGCCGCGCCGGTGACGACGGCAACCTTGCCTGCGAATCGCATATCCTCTGCTCCCGTTTTCTTTTGCCACTTAGCTTAGGCGCCAAAGGTGGCGCGTCAACGGCGGTCAATCCGACGCTACGGCGCCGTAACGGCAGGTCCGCTTCTCCAAGTTGACGCTTGCGTAAAGCAGCGAAGCGGACGTAGATTTGGCCGCAGAAGAGGAGCCAGAAGGATGAGCGAACAGGACGCTTTCCGCACCGAGGTGCGCGAATGGCTGGAAGCCAATTGTCCCCCCGAAATGCGCGAACCGATCCGCGACGAAGATGACGTCTGCTGGGGCGGGCGCAATTTCAAATTCAAGAATGACGCGCAGAAGCAGTGGCTCGATGCCTGCGTCGCGAGGGGCTATACCGTCCCCGACTGGCCCAAACCCTATGGCGGCGCCGGGCTGACGCCCGAGCAGACCAAGATCCTCAAACTGGAAATGAAGCGCATCAAGGCGCGCTCGCCGCTCGACAGCTTCGGCATCTGGATGCTCGGCCCCGCGCTGCTGCAGTTCGGGACCGAGGAGCAGAAGGTCCATTATCTGAACCCGATCGCGCGCGGCGAAATCCGCTGGTGCCAGGGCTATTCGGAGCCCGGCTCGGGCAGCGACCTTGTGTCCTTGCAGACCTTCGGCGAGGACAAGGGCGATCATTGGGTCGTCAACGGTTCGAAGATCTGGACCAGCTACGCCGACAAGGCCGACTGGATCTTCTGCCTCGTCCGCACCGACAAGACGAACAAATATCAGGGCATCACCTTCATGCTCTTCGACATGGAGAGCAAGGGTGTCACGACCAAGCCGATCCTGCTGATCAGCGGCAACTCGCCCTTCTGCGAAACCTTCTTCGACGATGTCGAAGTGCCGAAGACGCAGTTCGTCGGCGAAATCAACCGCGGCTGGGACGTCGCCAAATATCTGCTCGGCCACGAACGCGAGATGATCTCGGGCGGCGGCGCGGGCGGCGACATGGTCAGCATCGGCGGCGCTTTCGCGAAGGCGTTCGGCAAGAATGAAGCGGGCGAACTCGACGATCCGATCCTGCGCGCCGAAATGGCGGCGTTCGACGTCGACGTCTTTGCCTATCGTGCGATGGGCGAGCGTTTCATGGACATGTGGAAGACCGGCCGCGCGCATCCCGCGTCGTCGAACATGATGAAATATGTCGGCACCGAGCTCAACAAGCGCCGCCACGAACTGGTGATGTCGGGCGGCGGCAGCGAAGCGCTCGAATGGGACAGCGAAGAGACCAAGGGCGGCGCGCGTGCACGCGGCTGGCTGCGCACCAAGGCCAATTCGATCGAAGGCGGGACGAGCGAAGTCATGCTCAACGTCATCGCCAAGCGTATCCTCGACCTGCCCGGAGCCTGACCCATGCCTTTGTACCACAATGACGACCAGGCGATGCTCAAGGACAGCGTCGCGCCCTTCGTGGCCGAACAGGCGCCGGTTTCGCACCTTCGCAAGCTTCGCGACAGCGCTGACGCCACCGGCTTTTCGCGCGATCTCTGGGCGCAGTTCACCGAAATGGGCCTGCCCGGCATGCTCGTTCCCGAGGCGCATGGCGGGCTCGGCATGGGGCATATGGAGGCGGGCATCGTGCTCGAGGAAATCGGCCGCAACCTGACCCCGTCGCCCTTCCTGTCGACCGGCGTCGGCGCGGTCGCCGCGCTCGCGAAGGCGGGCGGCACGCAGGCGGGCCGCTGGCTCCCCGCGATCGCATCGGGTGAGGCGATCGTCGCGCTCGCGATCGACGAGGGCGCCAAGCACCGCCCCGACCGCATCGCGACCAGCGCGACGCGCGCCGGCAACGGCTTCCGTCTCGACGGCAAGAAGAGCTTCGTGCTTCACGGCCATGTCGCCGACATGAGCATCGTCGCGGCGAAGACCGACGGCGGCATTACCCTGTTCGCGGTGCCCAAGGATGCAAAGGGCGTCACCGCCGATCCGCGCCGCCTCGTCGACAGCAGCTTGGCCAGCCACGTCACGCTCGACGGCGTCGAGGTCGATGCTGACGCAGTGATCGGAGAGGTCGACGCTGGCGGTGAGATCCTCGACGCTTTGCTCGCCGCGACGCGCACCGGTGCCGCCGCCGAAATGGTCGGTGTCGGGCAGGGCGCGATGGACATGACCGTCACCTACCTCAAGGAGCGCAAGCAATTCGGCAAGCTGATCGGCGAGTTCCAGGGCCTTCAGCACCGCGCCGCGCATCTCTATGGCGAGATGGAAGTGGCGCGCGCCACCGTTATGAAGGCGCAGGAACTGCTCGATCAGGGCAGCGAGGGCGCGAAGCTGATGGTGTCGGTGGCCAAGGCCAAGGCCGGCCGCGCCGCGAACCTCGCGGTACGCGAAGGCGTCCAGATGCACGGCGGCATCGGCATGACCGACGAATATGACATCGGCCTCTATATGAAACGCGACCGCGCGCTCGCCGAATTTATGGGCGATGTGCATTATCATATCGACCAGGTCGCCCGCATGAACGGCTATTGAGCCGGGGAGTAAAGACAATGAATCTTCAGGACATGTTCGGCCTCGACGGCCGCATCGCGCTCGTCACCGGCGGTTCGCGCGGTATCGGCAAGATGATCGTCGAGGGCTATCTCGCCGCGGGCGCCGCGCGCGTCTATATCTCGGCGCGCAAGACGGCGCAGATCGAGGAGGCCGTCGCCGATTTCGAAACGCGCTATCCGGGCAAGGTCATCGGCTTGCCGGTCGACCTCTCGACCGTCGAAGGCTGCCGCGCGCTCGCCAAGGAACTCGAAGCGCGCGAAGAACGGCTCGACATCCTCGTCAACAACGCCGGCGCTGCATGGGGCGAACCCTTCGAGGGCTTCCCCGAGGCGGGCTGGGACAAGGTGATGGACATCAACGTCAAATCGCCCTTCTTTCTGACACAGGCGCTCCACGGGCTGCTCAAGGCCGGCGGCAGCGCCGCGCGTCCGGCCAAGGTCATCAACATCGGCTCGATCGACGGCCAGCGGCTCAATCCGTGGGAAACCTACAGCTACCACGCCTCGAAGGCCGCGATCCTCTACCTCACCAAGCGCCTCGCGGCGCGGCTCGTGACCGACCATATCCTCGTCACCGCGATCGCGCCCGGCGCCTTCCAGTCGGACATGAACAAGGCGGCGCGCGACCATGGCGACGCGGTGGCCAAGAGCATCCCCGTGAAGCGCATCGGCGTGCCCGAGGATATGGCCGGTGCCGCGATCTTTCTCGCGTCGAAGGCGGGCGACTATGTCGTCGGCGACACGATCACCGTCGACGGCGGCCTCGTGCACGGCGACCTCAAGACCAGCATCGACGCCTGATCCGGCCCATTCCTTATCGTCATGCCGGATCAAGTCCGGGGTGACGAAAGAGGAATTTGACTCGGCTGTCTCCAAGGTGTATTATTTAACTAATGCACCAAGGAGATCGACCATGCGTCTCGCATTTCTCATTCCGCCGATGATGCTTCTCGCCGCCTGCGGATCGGATGAGAAGAAGCGCGGCGAAGGCACCGAAATCTCGATCAACGCCGACGGCGACAGCGGCGGCGTGAAGATCAACACCGGCAAGGACGGCGGCAAGGTCAGGATCGACGGTGAAGACGGTACCGCGATCAACATCGACGTGCCCGATTTCGTCGACCTCGATATCGAGAGTGATTTCGACATCGACGGGGTCAAGCTCTATCCCGGCAGCCACGTGACCAAGGTCGATGTCAATGCGACCGACAGGAACGGCGCCGACAAGGCGACGGTCAAGCTTGGCTTCACCTCGCCCGCCACGCCCAAGGTCGCCGCCGACTGGATGGCGGGCGAATTCGGCAGGAAGGGCGTCAAGGTCACGCGCAGCGGCGACACGCTCGCCGGCAAGACCAGCGATGGCGAGAATTTCACGATCAGCTTCGGACCCGACGGTAAAACCGCGAGGGGCGAGGTTGTGATCGTCAAAAGCTGACCTTCGTGAACCCCGGCGCATGCCGGGGCCTATGGTGTCCGGGCCCCGGCTTGCGCCGGGGTTCACATATTACCCACTGTTCCTGAGCGCCGTCGCGATCGCGTTGATCGTCAGCTGGATACCCTCGGCGATGCGCGGGTCGCTTTCGCCCGCGCGGTGGCGTTTCATCAGCTCGATCTGGAGCAGGTTCAAGGGCTCGATATAGGGCAGCCGCAGCCGGATCGACGCCTCGAGCGCCGGATTTTTCTCGAGCAGCCGCGTCTGGCCGGTGATGTCGAGCAGCCCGTCGTGCGCGCGGTGCCACCCGTCGCGGATGCGTCCGAAAATCGCATCATGCCCGTCGATGCCCGCTGCGAGCTCGGCATAGCGCGCCGCGATCCCCATGTCGGATTTCGCGAGTACCATCTCCATATTGCCGAGCAGCGCCGCGAAGAACGGCCAGCCTTGCGCCATGTCGGCGAGCAGCGCCTTGTCGCCGAAGCCTGCGAACGCCTCGCCCGTTCCGTACCAGCCGGGCAGCATCGTGCGCGCCTGCGCCCAGCTGAACACCCAGGGGATTGCGCGCAGGTCCTCGATCGCGGTCGATCTGGTGCGGCTCGATGGCCGCGAGCCGATCTTGAGCCCCGCGATCTCGGCGATCGGCGTCATCGCGCGGAAGAAGTCGCGGAATGCCGGCGTGTCGTAGACGAGCCCGCGATAGGCGCCGAACGCCGTGTCCGACAGCGCATCCATCGCTTCGGCAAAGCGCGCGCCATCGGCATCGCTCTTCGCCTCGGGCTCGAGGCTCGCGAGCAGGCTCGCCGACACCATCGCCTCGAGATTCGTCGCGGCGCTGTCGATCGTGCCATATTTGGCGGCGATCACCTCGCCCTGTTCGGTGATGCGGATGCGCCCCTGCACCGTGCCCGCGGGCTGCGCGCGGATCGCCGCAAAGGCGCTGCCGCCGCCGCGCCCGACCGCGCCGCCGCGGCCGTGGAACAGCTGCATCGCGGTATCGGCCGCCTCGAACACCGGGGTCAGCGCCGCCGATGCCTGATGTAGCCCCCAGGTCGAGGTCATGTAACCGCCGTCCTTGTTCGAATCCGAATAGCCGATCATCACTTCCTGATGCCCGCGCGCCGCGACGTGCGGGGCGATTTCGGGCAGCGCGAAATAGGCGGTCATGATCGCCGGCGCGTCGTCGAGGTCGGCGATCGTCTCGAACAGCGGCACGACCATCAGCGTGTCGGTGGCTTCCGACGACCACAGCCCGCCCTCGCGCGCGAGGACATGGACTTCGAGCAGGTCGGACAGGCTCTCGGCCTTGCTGATGATCCACTGGACGATCGCGTCATTGCCGAGCTTTTTCCGCACCGATGCCGCGGCATGGACGATCGCGAGTTCGCCCGCGGTCTCCTCGCTCCACGCGTGCCAGCTCGCCGCGAGCGGCCGGTTGACGGCGAGTTCCTTGCGCAACAGCGCGACGCGCGCGTCTTCATCGAGCGCCAGATAGTCGGCCTCGACCCCCGACACCTTGAACAATTCGGCGAGCACGCGCTCGTGCACCGCGCTGTTCTGCCGCATGTCGAGCGTCGCGAGGTGGAAACCGAACACCTCGACCGCGCGGATCAGCCGCCCGAGCGCGCCGATGCCCGCGAACTGGCCCTTGCCGCTCGACGACAGCCCGTCCGCGATGGTGACGAGGTCGCGGCGGAAATCGGCCGGGGTCGCATAGGCTTCGCCCTTCAGCGCCGCGGGGCGCGGCGGCGCCTTGCCGGTGATCGCGGCATAGGTTGCCGACAGCCGCGCATAGATGCCCGACAGTGCGCGGCGATAGGGCTCGTCGCCGCGGCTCGCGGCGCCGTCGCCGCTCGCCTCGGCGAGCGCTTCGACGGCTTCGGGCACCGCCGCGAGGCTCGACGACACCGACAGTTCGGCGCCGAGCGCATGGACCTGATCGATATAATGACCCAGCACTGCGGCGGCGTTGCGCGAGGTCGCCATGTGCAGGGTCTCGGCAGTGACGAACGGATTGCCGTCGCGATCGCCGCCGATCCAGCTCCCGACGCGCAGGAAACTGGCGGGGCGCTGCCCGAGCTCTTTCTCCCAGCGCGCATAAAGCTTGGGCACGACGGGCAGGAAGACGTCGCGCAAATAGGTCAGCGCATTGTCGATTTCGTCGGCGACGAACAATTTCTCGGTGCGCAGCGGGCGCGTCTGCCAGAGGAGGACGACCTGCCGCCGGATCGCTTCCTCGATCACATCGCCCTCGGGCGTCTCGTCGATCCCGGCATCGCGCAGCCGCATCAGCTCGGCGACGCGGTTCTTGTGGTCGAGCACCGACTTGCGGCGCACCTCGGTCGGGTGCGCGGTGAGCACCGGCGCGACGAGCGAGGCGCCGAGCAGCGCGGCGATCGCATCGCCGTCGATCCCGTCGCTCTTCAGCTTTTCGATCGCCGCCGCGACCGTCGCTTCGGGTTCGGCGGCGACGCCCTGCCGGTCCTCGGCGAGATTGGCGAGCATCGAAAACAGCATGAAACCGCGCACGAAGGAAATCGTGTCGTCGAGGCTCAGCGCATCGAGCCCCGGGTCGATCGCCTCGGCCCCCGCGATGCCGCGGTGCCGGTCGACGCTCGACGAGCGGATATATTCGGTCTGGCGGAACAATTTGTCGCCGCCATAGGCGCGGATGACGTCGCCGAGAATCCGCCCGAGATAGCGGATGTCGGGATTTTGCGAGATCTGGATAGGCGGGCCCATGGGCCCATGTTGCTGCACCTGCGAAGGCGCAGCGTCAAGCGGAGGTGCGGGCGCGCATAGCTATGCGCGCTGGACCCCGTCATCCCGGCCTTCGCATCGATGACGGGGGAAAGGATCAGCGCGTCTTCACCATCACCAGCGTCCCCATGTCGATCCGCGGGCGGCCGTCGAAGGTCACGCCATTATGCGTGTCGGTGATGAACATCAGCTTCCCCGACGCGTCGGTGATGCGCGCCGACACCGAATAGCGGCCGCGCGGGTCGATCTTCCGCTCGTCGACGGTCAGCGAAAAGGCAAAGGGCACCTGCCGGCCGTCGGCGGTGAACGACTGCTGCGCGATCGTCTTCGACGGTGCGTCCATCAGGCTGACGTCGGCGAGCTGGATTTCGACCTGTGCCGTCGGCGGCAGCGCCATGCGCTCGCGATAGGTGATGTTGCCGGTGACCGACACCGGCGCCTCGGACGGCGGCATCAGCGTCGCGCAGGCGGCGAGCGGCAGGGTGACGAGGCTGAGCGCTGCGGCACGGGCGATACGGACCATGGGTGTTCTCCTGTAAAATGGCTGGCGGCCCGTTAGGGTGGCCCGGATGAACCTCTACTGTCTTGTCCCGATACGTGCGGTTCAGCCTTCGAGTTCCACATCCCAGTAAAGCCAGTCGATCCAGCTCGTGTGCAGATAGTTCGGCGGAAAGGCGCGGCCATTGTCCTGCAGCTGCCAGCTCGTCGGGCGCCACGGCTGGCGATAGAGCGGCATATGCGCCTGTTGCGGAGTGCGCCCGCCCTTCTTCAGGTTGCACGGCGCGCAGGCAGTCGCGACATTTTCCCAAGTCGTCCGCCCGCCGAGGCGGCGCGGCACGACATGATCGAAGGTCAGATCCTTGCCCGACCCGCAATATTGGCATGCGAAACGGTCGCGCAGGAACAGGTTGAAGCGCGTGAAGGCGGGATGTTCGGACGGCTTCACATATTGGCGCAGCGCAATCACGCTCGGGATCGGCATCGTCCGCGTCGGCGAGTGGATTTCGCGCTCATAATTCTCGACGATGGTGACACGGTCGAGAAATACCGCCTTCACCGCGGTCTGCCATGGCCAGAGGCTCAGCGGATAATAGCTCAGCGGCGTGTAATCGGCGTTGAGAACGAGCGCCGGACAGCTATCGGGGTGCCTGGCAAGATCGGGATGGAACATGGCTAGATAACGCTGCCCCCATTGCTTCACGGGATGGCGCGCCACTGCCTCCCGCGCGTGACACTGTCATTACATGCCCTATCAGATTCTGCCGTCAAGGGGCTTCTGCCCGCAAGATATGGAATGATAGGCTTTGACTCGGCACAGCATATGGATTCATGGCCGCAAGGATGATCACGCGTTTCGCCCCCAGCCCGACCGGCGATCTCCATCTCGGCCACGCCTATAGCGCGGTGCTCGCGCACAGCGCGGCGCGGGCGGCGGGCGGGCGCTTCCTGATCCGTATCGACGATATCGACGGCAGCCGGTCGCGCGAAGAGTTTGTCGCGGCGTCGCTTGCCGATCTGGCGTGGCTCGGGGGCGGCTGGGACGGCGATCCGGTGCGGCAGTCGGAACGGCTCGGCGATTACGCCGCCGCGCTCGAAAATTTGCGCGCGCGCGGGCTCGTCTATCCCTGCTTTTGCACCCGCGCCGATATCGCTGCCAGCCTGTCGGCGCCGCATGGGCCTTCAGGCCCTGTCTATCCCGGCACCTGCCGCAACCTCTCCGATGCAGACCGCGCGCGGCGCATGGCGGCCGAGCCGCATTGCTGGCGCCTCGACATGGCGCGCGCAATCGCGGAAACCGGCGAACTCCTGTGGGAAGAGACGGGGCAGGGGACACGCGCCGCCGATCCCGCCGCGCACGGCGACATCGTCCTCGCGCGCAAGGATGCGCCCGCCAGCTATCATCTCGCGAGCACGCTCGACGATGCCGCGATGGGAGTGACGCACGTCATCCGCGGCGCCGACCTGATCGCGTCGACCGACGTCCACCGGTTGCTGCAGGCGCTGCTCGACCTGCCGACGCCACTCTATCGCCATCATGCGCTCGTTTGCGGGCCCGACGGCAAAAGGCTTGCCAAACGCGACGCCGCGGCGTCGCTCGCCTCGCTCCGCGACAGGGGGGTGGACGGCCCCGAACTCGCCGCGGGGCTCGGCGCGGGGCGGCTTCCCACTGGATATTTGCTGCAAATGCCCTAGATTGGGGGCATGAGCATCCTTCTCGTCCTTGGCGTCGTCATCGCCGCCGGCTTCGTCCTCTTTTCGCTCGCGCGCGGGCTCTTCTATTTCTCGCAGGGCCACCGCGCGCAGGTCGAAGGCACGGTGCACGAAAATCAGGTGATGCAGAACCGGATGATGATGGCCCGCGTGAAGTGGCAGGCGATCACGATCATCCTGCTCGTGCTGATCGGCGTTCTCGCCGCCGGACAGTAACGCCGCCTGCCGCATCATGGTCAAGCTCAACAAGATCTATACGCGCACGGGCGACGACGGCACGACGGGCCTTGTCGACGGTTCGCGCATCGCCAAGTCGGACGCGCTGATGGCGGCGATCGGTGACGTCGACGAGGCGAACAGCGCGATCGGCATCGCCGCGACGGTGCTCGAACCGGGCAGCGACGAGAGTGCGATGCTGTCGCGTATCCAGAACGAGCTGTTCGATCTCGGCGCCGACCTCGCAACCCCGCCCGACATCCGGTTCGGCTTCGGGCCGCACGAAATGGCGCTCCGTATCGTGCCGAGCCAGATCGCGCGGATCGAGGACGAGATCGACGCGATGAACGACAATCTCGACGCGCTCAAAAGCTTCATCCTTCCGGGCGGTATCGAAGCCGCCGCGCGGCTCCACCTCGCGCGTGCGGTGACGCGCCGCGCCGAACGGTCCGCGGTGGCTGCGGGAGCGACGCGAGACCTTAATCCGCTCGCGCTCAATTATCTCAACCGCCTTTCGGACCACCTCTTCGTGCTCACGCGGCACCTCAACGCGGCGGCGGGCGGCGACATTCTCTGGAAACCCGGCGCGACGCGCTGACCGAAAAGATACTCCCTGCGACGAAGCCGTGGGGAGGGGGACCGCGCGCGAAGCGCGTGGTTGGGGGGCGGCGTCATAACCCCTCCGTCAGCGCTTCGCGCTGCCGCCTCCCCATGCCTGCGGCGCAGGGAGGATCGCACTTGTTCCCTAAATGTTCTGGACTTTGCTGCGCGCTGTAACCATAATCCGCTGAACTGCGAAACCGAATCGTACATCGGGGGATTGTCTCACCATGGCCAGCCGCACCGACGCTTCGCCGACCACCGACACGCTGGAGGGCCTCGCACGGCGCTTCGCCGCGACCCGGCGGTTGTCGCTCGATCTCGTCGCGACGCTCTCCGACGCCGATGCGAGCGCGCAGTCGATGCCCGACGCCTCGCCCGCCAAATGGCACCTCGCGCACACGACATGGTTCTTCGAAACCTTCATCCTGCGCGACCATGTTCCCGCCTATGCGCTCTTCGACGAACGCTACCCCTATCTTTTCAACTCCTATTACGAGGCCGAGGGGCCACGTCACGCGCGTCCGCAGCGCGGCCTGCTGACGCGTCCGTCGCTCGACCGGGTCTGCATCTGGCGCGCGCATGTCGACGCCGCGGTCCAGACCGCGCTGCCCGACCTGCCCCCGGCCGCCCTCGCACTCGTCGAACTCGGCATCCATCACGAGCAGCAGCATCAGGAATTGCTGCTCACCGACCTCAAGCATCTCTTCGCGCAAAATCCGCTCGGACCCGCGGTGTGGGAAACGCCGATCGCGAATGAAGTTCGGCAGTTTTCCGCCATGAAATGGGTGAAGGGTACCGAAGGCATCGCGGCGGCAGGGCATGGCGGCGCGGGGTTCGCCTTCGATTGCGAAGGCCCGCGCCACGACGTGCTGCTCGCGCCGCATGCGCTTGCCAGTCGCCCGGTGACCAATGGCGAATGGCGCCAGTTCATCGACGACGGCGGCTATCATACGCCGTCGCTCTGGCTCAGCGACGGCTGGGCCTGGGTGCAGGCGGAAAATGTCGATGCGCCCGCTTATTGGAACGGTGGCCGCCAGTTCACGCTGGCGGGCTGGCAGAATATCGACCCCGCGGCGCCGGTCACGCACATCAGCTTTTTCGAAGCCGACGCCTTCGCCACATGGGCGGGTGCGCGCCTGCCGACCGAGCATGAATGGGAAGCCGCGGCGGCATGTTTCGATCCCGGCGGCGGGCAGCAGCTCGATGCCGCCGGCCCGGCACAGCCCGCCCCGGCCGCCGATGACACGGGGCTGCAACAGATGTTCGGCAGCGTGTGGGAATGGACCGGCAGCGCCTATCGCCCCTATCCCGGCTTCCGCGCCGCGCCCGGTGCGGTCGGCGAATATAATGGCAAGTTCATGAGCGGCCAGTTCGTCCTGCGCGGCGGCAGCTGCGCGACCCCGCGCGGCCATCTGCGCGCGTCGTACCGCAACTTCTTCTACCCTCACCAGCGTTGGCAATTCACCGGCCTGCGCCTTGCCAAGGATCTGTAACATGGGTGTCGTACGCAATCTTCGTCAGGTTTCGGCCGACGACGCCGGCGTCGATATCGCCTTCCGCGCCGACGTGCATGCCGGGCTGTCGCAGAGGCAGAAGGCGATTCCCGCGCGCTGGTTCTACGACGCGACAGGCTCGGCGCTGTTCGAGGATATCACGGCGCTCCCCGAATATTATCCGACGCGCAGCGAGACGGACCTCCTGACGCGTCATGCCGCCGACATCGCCGCGGCGATCGGGCCGGGACGCGCAGTGGTCGAACTCGGGTCGGGCAGCTCGACCAAGACGCCGCTGCTGCTCGATGCGATCGATCCCGCCGCCTATGTGCCGGTCGATATCTCGGGCGATTTCCTCCGCGACAGCGCCCAGGCGCTTGCGGAGCGCTTCCCCGGGCTCGCCATCTATCCGGTCGAGGCGGACTTCACCCAGCGTGTCGATCTGCCGCGCGAAATCTGCCCGCTGCCCAAGCTCGGCTTTTTCCCCGGTTCGACGATCGGCAACATGGTTGCGCGCACCGCGATCGACCTTTTGCGCAACTGGCGTTCGGCGCTCGGCGACGGATCGCTCATGCTGATCGGCGTCGACCGGATCAAGGATATCGGCATTCTCGAACTCGCCTATGACGACCCCGCCGGCGTGACCGCGGCGTTCAACATCAATCTGCTCGAGCGGATCAACCGCGAGCTCGGCGGCGACATGGCGGTCGAGAACTTCAGCCATCGTGCGGTGTGGGACGACATTCACGCGCGTATCGAAATGCATCTGGTCGCCGCGTGCGACATGGATTTCACGATCGATGGTCGCGCCTATCGCATGGCCAAGGGCGAGACGATCCACAGCGAAAACAGCCACAAATACGGGGTGCGCGACGCCAATCTGCTGCTCCGTGCCGGTGGGTGGACGCCGCTCGCGACGTGGGACGATGTCGACCCCGCCTTTGCGCTGATCCTCGCCGAAGCGACCGAATTCCGCTCCGCTCCCTGACGCTCAACGCTTGACGCGGAGGCCCGAGGCCGTAGGGGCACGGACAGGTTTTCAGCGAAAGGGCAGCATATGATCGTCGGCGTTATCGGAGCGGGGCAGATGGGTGCGGGGATCGCGCAGGTGTCGGCGGGTGCCGGCCACGACGTGCTCCTTTCGGACATCGACATCGCGCGCGCCGAAGCGGGCAAGGCGGGCATCGCCAAGGCGCTCGGCCGCCTCGTCGCCAAGGACAAGATGACGCAGGCCGATGCCGATACGTTGCTCGGCCGCATCACGCCGGTCGCCGATCACAGCGCCTTCGCCCCCGCCGATCTCGTGATCGAAGCCGCGACCGAGCGCGAGGAGATCAAGCGCGCGATCTTCGCGAGCGTCGGCCAGCATCTGTCGGCGACCGCGATCCTCGCGTCGAACACCAGCTCGATCCCGATCACGCGCCTCGCGCAGGCGGCGCCCGATCCGGCGCGCTTCATCGGCGTGCATTTCTTCAACCCGGTGCCCGTCATGGGGCTGATCGAACTGATCCGTGGCCTTGCGACGAGCGACGACACGCTGGCGAAAGTCGAGGCCTATGGCCGCGGGCTCGGCAAGGAGATCGTCCACGCCAACGACGCGCCGGGCTTCATCGTCAACCGCGTGCTGATGCCGCTGATCAACGAGGCGGTGTTCGCGCTGGGCGAAGGCGTCGCGACAATGCAGGACATCGACACGGGCTGCCGCCTCGGCCTCAACCATCCGATGGGACCGATCACGCTCGCCGACTTCATCGGACTCGATACCTGCCTCGAAATCATCCGCGTGCTCTACAGCGGTACCGGTGATCCGAAGTTCCGCCCCGCGCCGCTGCTCGTCCAGTATGTCGATGCCGGCTGGGTGGGCAAAAAGGCCGGGCGCGGCTTCTACGACTGGACCGGGCCGGAACCCGTCCCCACCCGGTGAGCGGATACGACGCCCGCACCCTCGCTTTCTATGCGGCGGAAGCGCCTGTTTACACGGCGTCGGGTCCGTCGGGCATTTCGCGTCATCTCGACGCTTTCCTCGACCGCTTGCCGAAGGGCGCCGCGATTCTCGAACTCGGTTGCGGCGGGGGGTGCGACGCTGCGCATATGATCGCGCGTGGTTTCGCGGTCGATCCGACCGACGGGGTGGCGGAGATCGCGATCCAGGCCGCAGCCCGCCTCGGCAGGCCGGTCCGCATCATGCGTTTCGACGAGCTCGAAGCCGAAGGACGCTACGACGCCATATGGGCGGCGGCCAGTCTGCTTCACATGCCGCGCGGCGAACTTGGGGGCGTGATCGCGCGAATTCATCGGGCCCTGAAACCCGGCGGACTCCATTTTGCGAGCTACAAGGGCGGCGGGAAAGAAGGGCGCGACCGCTTCGGCCGCTATTTCAACCATCTCGCGCGCGAGGAGGTCGAAGCCGCCTATCGTGATGCTGCCGCCTGGGACATTCTCGACCTGGCCGAAGGTGTCGGGGGCGGCTACGACGGCGTCCCGGGCCCCTGGGTCCGGATCACCCTGCGTCGCGCGCCTTGATGCACGAGAGGGGAGCCAAACGCCCTCTCGCTGGTTAAGCCGTTGAGAAACAGGAGGTGAGTCGATCATGCGTAACCGGATTCTCTTCGTTCTTGCCGCGTCGTTTCTTGCCGGCCCCATGTCCGCATATGCGCAGCAGGGCGCGCCCGAGGAATCGACGGTCAGGGATACGGCCAACAAGGTCGCCGAACCCTTCGACGGCAAGGAGCCGCCGCAAAAGCTGCTCGAGGTGCAGGACGATCCCTATTCGCTCGCAGGCCTTGGCAAATGCACCGCGATCATCCGCGAGGTCGAGGAACTGAACGCCGTTCTCGGCCCCGACGTCAACGCAAAGGTCGACAAGAGCGAGGCGAAGAAACGCGAGGAAACCGCGGGTCGCGTCGCCGGCACGGTGGCGGGGGGGATCATCCCTTTTCGCGGTCTGATCGGCGAAGTGACCGGCGCGAATGCCGAGCGACGGCGTTACGCGGTTGCGGTCTATGCCGGGACGGTGCGGCGCGGATTCCTGAAGGGCGTCGGGCTCGAACGGGGCTGCAAGGCGCCCGCCCGGCCCTGATCCCCGCTGTCAGAGCGGCGTGTAGACGACGCGGCAGCTTTCGGGCGCCGAGCGCAGCGCGGTATTCCACGTTACCTCATTGCCGCTTCGCTGCAGCCGCGCGCCGCTCTTGTTTTCATAAACCGCGCCGCCGGTCGACGGGGTCTGCTTCAGCACCATCGAGCCGCGGCCGTTGACGCGCACGATCGCCGTGTTGCCGACATAGTCGACCTTCAGTTTCGTGCCGCGGTTGCAGTCGTAGCTGGTGCCCGTGTTGCGCGGAACCGACGAGCAGGCGGCGAGCGCAAGCGTCGCGGCGCCTGCCGCGAAAAGAAGCGTCACTTTCATTTTCGGTCTCCCCCTCAATAGCCCGAACGTACGCACAGCACGTCGGCGAGGTAGACGCGCCCGCTGATCGTTTCCATATGCTCGCGCGCCGACCCGTTCCAGCCGATCGAGCGGCACCATGTGTCGGCGGCCTGCGCCGCGCAATTGGTCGTGGCCGATCCGCGGGTACAGGCGAGGACGCGATAGTTGCGCTCGGCCGGTTGCGTGTGGAATTCGGCGAAATTGCCGCGCGCGACCTGGTCGTTGGCGGGCGGGTTGGGATTCCAGCCGCCGCCGCCGCTGCCGACCGGCCGGATCGACTGGATGGTGAGGCCGCGGAGGACATTGTTGAGCATCGGCGTGTCGCGATCGACCGTGCGGCAATTGCCGCGATAGCGCGTCTTTTCGCACAGCTCCCAGCGGCCATTGGGGACACGGATCGAATTGACCGGCCATGCGAGGCCGAGGTTCGGCTTTTCCTCGCCGATAAAGACGGCAGGGCCGCGATAGCCGGCATCGCGATAGATGGTCGCTTCGGGAGGGCGTTCGGGGCGGTAGCGCTCTGTTTCGACGGTCTGGGCGTTCGATGTGGCGAGGAAACCCGCCCCAATCGAAATCGCCGCCGCGGCAAGGATCGACAAACGATACGCGGTTTTCATCACAGCCTCCCATTTTGCGAACGCGACCCGGGATTTCTTATGTCCCCAAGTTTACGTCATTCGCGGGCGGCTTGCAAATTCTCCCAAGCGTTCGTGGAGGTTATGCGAACCCGATCGCTGATCAGCGCGTCTTGGCGGGTTCGGTCGCCGCGGTGGCCGTTGGCGCGGTCCCGGCGGGCGCTGCCGCTGCGGGGGCTTCCGGCCGCGCCGGGGGAGGTGCGGCGAGTGGCGGCGCAACGCCCAGCATCAGCCCCGCGAGCGCCGCCGACATCAGGTTCGACAGGCTGCCCGCGAGCAGCGCCTTCAGGCCCAGTTTGGCGATCATCGGGCGCTGGTTCGGGGCGAGGCCGCCGGTGACCGCCATCTGGATCGCGATCGAGCTGAAATTGGCGAAGCCGCAGAGCGCGAAGGTCGCGATCGCGACCGCCGCCATCGACATGTCGCCTTGCGCCCTGCCGAGATCGATGAACGCGACGAATTCGTTGAGCACGACCTTGCTGCCGAACAGTCCGCCAACCGTCGCGCTTTCCTCCCAAGGCACGCCCATCAGCCACATCACGGGACGAAAGATCGCGCCGATGATCGCCTGGAACGACAGGCCGTCGACGCCGAACCAGCCGCCGATGCCCGCGAGAATGCCGTTGGCGAGCGCGACGAGCGCGACGAAGGCCATCACCATCGCGCCGACCGCGACCGCGAGCTTGACCCCGGTCTGCGCGCCCTGCGCCGCCGCCATGATGATGTTGGCGGGCTTTTCCTCGTCGTGGCTCGCCTCGGGCATCACGATCGGTTCGATGCCGATGTCCTTGGGATCGTCGGGCATCATGATCTTGGCCATCAAAATGCCGCCGGGCGCCGACATGAAGCTCGCGGCGAGCAGATAGGGAAGGAGATGCGGGCCGATCATCCCGGCATAGGCACCAAGGATCGTCCCTGCGACCCCCGCCATGCCGACCGTCATCACGGTGAAGAGCTGCGGCGGGGTCAGCCCGGCGAGATAGGGCCGGATGACGAGCGGCGATTCGGACTGGCCGACGAAGATGTTCGCCGCCGCGCCGAGGCTTTCGACCTTGGTGATGCCGGTCACCTTCTGGATCGCGCCGCCGACCCATTTGATGATCAGCTGCATGATCCCGAGATAATAGAGCACCGAGATCAGCGAGGCGAAGAAGATGATCACGGGCAGCGCGCCGATCGCGAACACCGCCTTGCCGTAGGGCGCCTGCGTCAGCACTTCGCCGAACAGGAATTTCGTGCCCTCGTCGGCATAGCTCAGGAGGTTCGAGACGCCGTTCGACATCGCCTGGATCACCGCGCGGCCCCACGGCGTACCGATGACCAGCACCGCGAAACCGGCCTGTAGCAGAAAGGCGGGGATGACGATGCGCAGGCGAATCCAGCGACGGTTCGACGAAAAAAGCACGGCAATCGCAAGCAATGCGACGATGCCAAGCAAACCGATCAGGCGTTCCATAATGTCTGTGCGTCCCCCGCAAATTGATACCCGTGTCTAGCGGGCTTTGTCGGCGGGGCAAGTCTGTGCCGATGCGGCACCTTTCCACCCGCCGCAAAAGCGATTAAGCGGCCTCGATGGAAAATAGCTCTTCGCGCGTGATCGCGCCTTCGTTGCTGCTGTTCGCAATCCTCTACGGCGGCATGGTTCCGCTCGGCGGTTTCCTGGGAGCGAAGCAGGTCGCACTGGGTCCGCTGGCGGTCGAAGCCGGGATTTTCCCCTTCCTGACGCTGATCGCGATTTCGAGCGGCATCGCCGAACTGCATGGCCGTGTCGTCGCGGACAAGCTGGTGCGGCTCGGTTTCATTCCGCTCATCCTCGCGATCATCCTGACCGTTTTCGTGCTGCAATTGCCAACCGACGAGGGGATGTACGAGCCCGCCAAGGAGGCCTTCCCGATCATCGTCGGCCAGGGCTGGCGTATGATGGCGGCCGGAATCCTTGCTTATGGCGTTTCGGTCAGCCTCAATGTCTGGCTCTTTTCGCGGATGACCGCGAACAACGGGCGGCTGCTGCCGCTGCGCGGATTCGTCGCCGCGGCACTCAGCCAGATCATCGATACGTTGATCTTCATTACCGTCAGCTTCTATGGGGTCCGCCCGATCGGCGACCTGATGCTGGGGCAGATGATCGCCAAGGTCGTGCTGTCGGCGGTGATGGTGCCGCTGCTGGTGATGGCCGTCGTGGCGCTCGGCCGCCACCTTGATGCGAAGAACGCCGGATGATGACAATGACCGATCCCTCGAAAATGCCCGACCTGCTTGCCAAGGCCGAAACGCTCGTCGAGGCGCTGCCCTATCTGCAGCGCTACGCCGGCGAGACCTTCGTGATCAAATATGGCGGCCATGCGATGGGCGACCCCGAGGCGCAGCGCGACTTCGCCGAAGATGTCGTTTTGCTCAAGGCGGTCGGGATCAACCCGGTTGTGGTGCATGGCGGCGGACCGCAGATCGGCGCGATGCTGAAACAACTCGGCATCGAATCGACCTTCGTCGGGGGGCTCCGCGTCACCGATGCGGCGACCGCCGAGGTCGCCGAGATGGTGCTGGCGGGCAAGATCAACAAGGAAATCGTCAGCTGGATCGCCGCGCTCGGCGGCCGCGCGGTGGGCATTTCGGGCAAGGACGCGAATCTCGTGCTTGCCGAGAAAGTCAGCCGCACCGAACCCGACCCCAATTCGGGGATCGAGCGTCACGTCGACCTGGGCTTTGTCGGCGAACCCGTTGCGGTCGACCCGACGATCCTCGTCAATCTGACGAACGACAATTTCATCCCGATCGTGGCGCCTGTCGCGCTCGGCGCCGACGGCGCCACCTACAATATCAACGCCGACACGATGGCGGGCGCGATCGCCGGCGCGCTGGGAGCAAAGCGCTTCTTCCTGCTCACCGACGTTGCGGGCGTGCTCGACAAGTCGGGCGCGCTGCTGACCGATCTCGACCGCACCGCGATCGACGGTCTCAAGGGCGACGGCACGATCACCGGCGGGATGATCCCCAAGGTCGAGACCTGCGTCGCGGCGGTCGATGCCGGGGTCGAGGCGGCGGTCATTCTCGACGGGCGGATCCCGCACGCGATGCTGCTCGAAATTTTCACCGCAAGGGGTGCGGGGACGCTGATTCACCGCTAAAGCTCTTTTCACGACCTTCCGGCCGGAGCCCTCAATGTATCTGATGTTCCTTCAAATCCTGTCGATCCTGCTCAACATCCTGTGGTGGATCATCATCGTGCAGGCGGTGATGTCGTGGCTCATCGCGTTCAACGTCATCAACACGCACAATGATTTTGTCCGCCAGCTCTGGCAGGTGCTCGAGCGCATCACCGAGCCGCTCTATCGCCCGTTCCGCCGCATCATGCCCGATTTCGGCGGGCTCGACCTGACCCCGATGGTCGTGCTGATCCTGATCATCATCCTGCAGGGTCCGGTGATTTCCTATCTCTACACGCTCGGCATGAACAGCGGGGCGATCTGACGTGACGGCGGGGCCGCATGTGATCGACGGCAAGGCGTTCGCCGCGGGTCTGCGCGCGCGGATCGCCGGTGCGGTCCCTGCGTTCACGGCCGCGACCGGCCGTGCGCCCGGCCTCGCGGTCGTGCTCGTCGGCGACGATCCGGCGAGCGCGGTCTATGTCGGATCGAAAGGCAAGGCGACGATCGCTGCCGGCATGGCAAGCTTCGAACATCGCCTGCCCGCGACGGCAACGCAGGTCGAGGTCGAGGCGCTGCTGCGCGAGCTCAATGCCGACGATGCCGTCGACGGCATCCTGCTGCAATTGCCGCTGCCCGGCCATCTCGACGAACAGGCGGCGGTCGCGACGATCGATCCCGACAAGGATGTCGACGGGCTCACCCCGGTCAGCGCGGGGCGCCTCGCGCTCGGCATCGCCGGCATGGTGCCGTGCACCCCCTATGGCTGCCTGCTGCTGCTGCAGGACCGGCTCGGCGACCTCAGCGGCAAGGACGCGATCGTCGTCGGCCGATCGATCCTTGTCGGCAAGCCGATGGGCCAGTTGCTGCTTGCCGCCAATTGCACGGTGACGATGGCGCATAGCCGGACGAAGGATTTGCCCGATCTGGTGCGTCGCGCCGACATCGTCGTGGCCGCGGTCGGCCGCGCCGAAATGGTCAAGGGCGACTGGATCAAGCCGGGCGCCGTGGTCATCGACGTCGGCATCAACCGCCTGCCGCCCGCCGACGGTGCGGCGAAGGGGCGCCTCGTCGGCGACGTCGATTATGACAGCGTCGCCGCGGTCGCCGACGCGATCACCCCGGTTCCCGGCGGCGTCGGCCCGATGACGATCGCCTGCCTGCTGCGTAACACGCTCGTCGCCGCGCACCGCCGCGCGGGGCTTGCCGATCCGGAGGGGTTTTGATGCGCCGTCTGGCTGTCGCGGCCGTTCTTCTGTCGGTGATCGCGGGCGGTGCCGTGACGGCGCGCGAACGCGACCGGCCGCTTGCACCCAACCCGAGCGCTTTCATCGCCGCCGAAATCGGTTTTTCGCGGCTCGCACAGGAAAAGGGCCAGTGGACGGCGTTTCGCGAAACCGTCGCGCCCGAGGGCGTGATGTTCGTGCCGCAGCGCGTCAAGGCGCGCGACTGGCTCAAGTCGCAGAAGGATCCCGCCGAGGCGGTGAAATGGCAGCCGCACGCGGTCTATGTCAGCTGCGACGGCAATGTCGGCGTCACCACGGGCGCGTGGCAGAAGGGGCCGGCGAACGGCTATTTCACGACGGTCTGGCTGCGCGATCCCAAGAAGGGCAAGCTCGCCTGGACGCTCGACCATGGCGATACGCTGGCTACCCCGCGCGAGGCGCCCGATTTCATTGCGGCGAAGCAGGCGGTCTGCGGTTCGCGTCCCGCGGTTCCGGTCGAGGCGGCCGGCGAGGGCGACGATATGGCGGTCGGCCTGGCGCCCGACCAGACGCTGAGCTGGACATCGACCGTCCGCGCCGACAAGTCGCGCCGCGTCACGATCCGACTGTGGGACGGCAAGGAGATGGCGACCGTCATCGACGATCGGGTCGCGGCGCCGAAGCAGCCATGATCGATCTTTTCATCTCGGCCTTTGTCACGCTCTTCGTGGTGATCGACCCGCCGGGCTGCGCGCCGATCTATGCCAGCCTGACGACGGGCGCGAGCGCGGCGCAGCGTCGCTCGATGGCGATCCGCGCGACAGTGATCGCGGGGCTGATCCTCGTTTTCTTCGCGATGTTCGGCGAGGCTCTGCTCAGCTTCCTCCACATCGACCTCGACAGCTTCCGCATCGCGGGCGGGATCATGCTGTTCATCATCGCGATCGACATGGTGTTCGAAAAACGCACCGAACGCCGGGAGCAGCGCGCCGAAAAGGTGATGGCGACCCCCGAGATCGAGGATGTGTCGGTGTTTCCGATGGCGATGCCGATGCTCGCGGGGCCGGGCTCGATCGCCTCGGTGATGCTTCTCGTGTCGCAGAACAGCGGGCTCGACCGCGCTTTCGTGATCTTTGGCGCGCTGTTGCTCGTGCTGTTGCTGACGCTCGCGGCGCTGCTCTCGGCGGGACCGCTGATGCGGCTGATCGGCAACAAGGGCGAAGCGGTCATCACGCGGCTGCTCGGCGTGCTGCTGGCAGCACTCGCGGCCCAGTTCGTGATCGACGGGCTGAAGGCGAGCTTTCCCAGCCTCGCGTAAAAAGGGCGCCGCCCGCAGGCGACGCCCCTTCTTTTCCACGGGAATGGAAAGGCTTCAGCGCGCCGCGTTGACGTCGGCCTGCGTGACCGGCGCGATGCGGATCTCGACGCGGCGGTTGCATTGATAATCGGCCTCGCCGCGTTCGGGCGTGCATTTGAGCTGCGATTCGCCGTAGCCGAGCGTCGCCATGCGCGCGCGCTGGATGCCGCGGCCCGCCAGATAGTCGGCGACCGAAGCCGCGCGGCGTTCGGACAGACCCTGGTTATAGGTGTCGCTGCCGGTCGAGTCGGTGTGGCCGTACACGTCGATATAGGTGCTCGGATATTCGGCGAGCGTCGATGCGACATTGTCGAGCGCGCTGCGGAACTGCGATTTCACCATCGCGCTGTTGAGGTCGAAAGTCACGTCGCCGGGCATGTTGAGCACCAGCTGATCGCCCTGCCGCTCGACGTCGATGCCCGTGCCCGCGGTGCGTTCGCGCAGCTTCTTTTCCTGCTGGTCCATATAGTAACCGACGCCCGCACCCGCGACCGCGCCGATGCCTGCCCCGACGATTTCCTCGGTGCGGCTGTTGCGGCCGCCGATCAGGTCGCCGAGCAGATAGCCGCCGAGCGCGCCGCCGACGCCGCCGATCGCGGCCTTGGAAATGCGTCGCTCGCCCGTTTCGGGGTCGGTCACGCATCCCGTCAGCGCAATCGCGCCGATGCTGGTCAAAATGGTGAGCTTGATCGTCTTGCTGTTCATCTTTTCGCTCCCTTTATCCGGCGGATGCCTCTGGTCCGTGGCATGCCGCGCTTCCCTGCCGATAACATATGGCCGGCGATCTGGTTCCAAAATTCGCCTGAACGCCCACTGAGCAGGCCGTTCAGGCGTGCGCCATTGTGCTATGCCGCGCCTTTCGCCTATAGGGTGAATATGACCGAAGCTGACAGGGGCCGGGCGCCGACGCGCCGTACGACCGCCCGATGACCCCTTTTCCCTGGTCGGATGTTGTGATCATCCTGATCCTCATCCTGTTCAATGGCGTTTTCGCCATGTCCGAACTCGCCATCGTCTCCTCGCGCGACCCGCGGCTGCAGGCGGCCGAAAAGCGCGGCAGCCGCGGCGCGAAGATTGCGCGGCAACTGGCTTCCGATCCCGGCCGTTTCCTGTCGACGGTGCAGGTCGGCATCACGCTGATCGGCGTCCTCACCGGTGCCTATTCGGGCGCGAGCCTCGGACAGCCCGTGGCCGAGCGGCTGCAGGCGCTCTTCGGCCTCGAAGCGGAAACGGCCCTGTCCGTTGCCTTTGCCGTCGTCATCGCGCTCACGACCTATGCCTCGTTGATCGCGGGCGAGCTGGTACCCAAGCAGTTCGCGCTGCGGGCGCCCGAAAGGATTGCGATCATCGTCGCGCCGATGATGTACTGGCTGTCGCGGATCGCTGCGCCGCTGGTGTGGATCCTCGACAACAGTTCGGCGCTCGTGTTCCGCCTGCTCGGCCTCAACCGCGAATCGGAAGACCGGGTGACCGCCGAGGAGCTCCATCTGATCGTCGCCGAGGCGTCGAAATCGGGGGTGATCGAGGAGAGCGAGCGCGCGATCATCTCGGGCGTCGTGCGGCTTGCCGACCGGCCGGTGCGCGAGGTGATGACGCCGCGCAAGGATGTCGACTGGGTCGATATTTCGCTCGATGCGCGCGGCGTGCGCGACAAATTGCTCGAAACGCCGCACAGCCGCCTGCCGGTGGCGCGCGGATCGGTCGACGATATCGTCGGCGTCGTGCAGGCGCGCGACATCGCATCGGCGCTGTTCCGCGGCGAGGTGCTCGACCTCGAGACGCTGATGCGGCCTGCAAAGGTCATCCACGACCAGATCGACGCGATGGACGCGCTCGAAGCACTGCGCGCCGCCGAAGTGCCGGTGCTGCTCGTCCACGACGAATATGGCCATTTCGACGGGCTGGTGACCCCCGCCGACCTGCTCTCGGCGATCGCGGGCGAATTCGCATCGGATCAGGACATCGGCAGCGAACCTTTCGTCGTCGAGCGCGAGGACGGCAGCCTGCTGATCGCCGGATCGATGCCCGCCGACCAGATGGCCGAGCGGCTCGGGATCGAGCTCGGCGACGACCGCGACTATGCGACCGCGGCGGGCCATGCGCTTGCGATCCTGAAGCATCTGCCCAAGGAAGGCGAGCGCTTCACCGACAGGGGCTGGCGCTTCGAGATTGTCGATATGGACGGACGCAAGATCGACAAGTTGCTGGTCAGCGAGATCGGCAAGCCGAAGGACGCCGCCGAGGTCGGATAAGCGACGCGGTGTGCCGCTGATCGGGACGATATCGCCGTCAGAACTGGTAGGCGAGTCCGCCACCGAAAAGCCATTGGTCGGCGCTGCCGACGTCGGCGACGATCGGCGATCTGGCGAAACGCGAGAGGAGGCGGCCATATTGCGCGCCGCCGATCAGCGTGAAGCCCTTTCTGAGGTCGCCCGACAGCGCATAGGCGCCGGCAATCCCGAGCGTGTACTTGCCCGCGGTCGCCTTGCGCCCCGCGGCGTCATAGACGGGCAGCCCGCTTGCGGCGCTGTCTTCGGCGTCGATGTCGTAATAATAGCGGCCAAAACCCTTGCCGTAGAAATTCACCGATGCCGACACGCCCAGATAGGCGCGTTTCGACAGCGGCGTGCCGTAATCGATCGTCGGCGACGCGGTCCAGCTGCCGTGGCGGCCCGAAATATCCTTCGACGCCGACATGCGGAAACCGATCTGGTCATATTCGCTGGTGATCACGCCGGTGTGGGTCACTCCGGCGAAAAGCCCCATCTCGACCGCCATCTTGCGTTTGCCGAGCGCGGCGACCTGCGGATCGTCCATCTTGCCGCTGCGGTCGCTGCGCAGGCTGATCGTCGGGCCGAACTTGAAATCGGTCTTTTGCCCGCGCCGCTGGCGGATCAGGTCGACCTGGAAATTGGTGCCGCGAGTCGAGAAGGAATAACCGCTGATCCGGCCGCGCAAATAGAAGGCGGGCAGGGTGCGGCGGTCGTCTGAACCATTATATTTGGGTGTGTTGAGTACACCGACCGCAATCGCGAAATAGTCGCGTGACCATGTGCGTTCCGGATCGTCGTCCTGCGGCCGTGCGGGGGGCAGCAGGATATTCTCGTCGATTTCGGTATTTTGAAGATAGCGTGGCGCTTCTTCCTCGACACCGGTCGCAAGGGCCGTGTCGCCATTCCCCGTCAGCTCATAGGGCAGCGGTGCCTCCTCGGCCGTCGCGGGCGTGCCGAAACCGGCGAGAGCGAAAGCGGCGAGAAAGAAAAGCGCGCGGGCCGGACGGGCGGTGCGGAAAAACGGGGTCAAGTCGGGCATAAGCATCCGCACAAATATCCTATGTTCTTGCCCCTCTTTACGGGGGTGTAAGTAAACAACACGCCATTGCAACGGCTTCGTCTTGCCGAACGATGCTTTTGACCGCATGTGGCTTTCATGCATCAATGCCCTTCAACCGCTTTCATATTCCCCCATATGGCGATTGGTTCCGCGACCGGACGCAATCGCTTGCCGGTGCGGCGAGTGTCGGCATGAACGGGTTCGGGCCGAAACGGCCGCTGTCGGCCGATGAACGGGAATGGCAGCTTTCGGCTTTCCTGTGGCTGCCGCAGGGGACCGGCGGGATCGAAAAGCATCGTTCCGGCATTCCGGCGCCGCGCGCCGCCGCCTGTTTCCCTGACAGCCACCATGGCGCGGCGAGAACCGGGCGCGCGACGTGAGCCGCATTCCACGTCTGATCGGCTATGGCCTCATCGTTGCTGCGGCGTTGCTTGCCGCCGTCGCGAAAAAGAAGGGAATCGGGATGATCGGCCCGCTGCCGGTCATCGTCGTGGCGCTGCTCCCCGGCATGGTCGGGGTTATGCTCGTGTTCACAGATTTGATGGTGCGCGGCCTCTATGCGCAGGTCGACGCGGCGAAACGGGCCGCAGACGACAAGGAGATCGATGGCGATGACGAAGATTGATGCGCATGCCGGCCGGGCGATCGCGGCGGCGCTGTGCCTGCTCGCGTCCCCGGGCGCAGCGGCCGCAGACGGGAGTGCGGGCGAGAGCGAACGCTTCTTTCTGGCGGAGGCCGAAAGCGCGTGCAAAAACGGGGACTTCGCGGCCTTTCTGTGGCCATTCGCCAATAGCCGCGCGGTGCGCGAGCGCTATACGTCGCTCTATGTCATGTCGGGCGCGCCGGGCCGTGCGCGCGAGGTGCCGGCAGAGCGCTATCTCGCGTCGGGCGATTTCCCGGTGATGATGATCGATTACAGCTATGTCACCGGTGCGTCGGCGCGCGCGTTCGATGCACCCGGCGGCGGCGATCCGAGGCAGCTTGTTTATGTACAGGTCGATTTCAGCACTTCGCCGGACGGCGGCGAGCGCGTCGACTGGGTACCGGGGCGCTTCGAACCCGGCGAGGGCGACGGTCCGGGAACACTGATCGAAAAGACCGGGCCGGGCGGGCATCTGGATTTTCAGCGGACCGCTGACTGCTGGCAACTGACCGGGGACATACGAAATCCGGTCGCCACGCGCTGACCGGTGCGGCCCCTTTTCGTTCGACACCCCCTGCGCTTGGCAGTATGACGGCGCGATGACCGATCGTCCGCATACGCCGCTGCTCGACACGGTGGATGTCCCCGCCGACCTCCGCAAGCTGAAGCCCGAAGACCTCCGCCAGTTCGCCGACGAGCTGCGCGCCGAGATGATCTCGGCCGTCGGCACCACCGGCGGGCATCTGGGCAGCGGGCTCGGCGTCGTCGAGCTGACGACCGCGCTCCATTATGTGTTCGACACCCCACGCGACAAGATCGTGTGGGACGTCGGGCACCAATGCTATCCGCACAAGATCATCACCGGGCGCCGCGACCGGATCCGTACGCTGCGGACCGGCGGCGGGCTGTCGGGCTTCACCAAGCGCAGCGAGAGCGAATATGATCCGTTCGGCGCGGCGCACAGCTCGACCTCGATCAGCGCCGCGCTCGGTTTCGCGATCGCGAACAAGCTGAAGGATGAACCCGGCCGCGCGATCGCGGTGATCGGCGACGGGTCGATGTCGGCGGGCATGGCCTATGAGGCGATGAACAATGCGGCCGCGGCGGGCAACCGGCTGATCGTCATCCTCAACGACAATGACATGTCGATCGCGCCGCCGGTGGGCGGGCTGTCGGCCTATCTGGCGAAGCTCGTGTCCTCGCGGCCTTTCATCGAGCTGCGCGAGATCGCGCGGCGTTTTGCGCGCAAGCTTCCCGAACCGCTGCACAAGGCGGCGAAGAAGACCGACGAATTCGCACGCGGCATGGCGATGGGCGGGACGCTGTTCGAGGAACTCGGCTTTTATTATGTCGGGCCGATCGACGGGCATAATCTCGAGCATCTGATTCCGGTGCTCGAAAATGTGCGCGACAGCGACCATGGCCCGGTGCTGATCCATGCGGTGACGGTGAAGGGCAAGGGCTATGCCCCCGCCGAGGCCGCCGCCGACAAATATCATGGCGTGCAGAAATTCGACGTGATCACCGGCGAGCAGGCGAAGGCTCCGCCGGGACCGCCCGCGTACCAGAATGTGTTCGGCGAGACGCTCGCGAAGCTTGCCGACACCGACAAGCGCATCGTCGCGATCACCGCGGCGATGCCGTCAGGGACCGGCGTCGACAAATTCGCGAAGGCGCACCCTGAGCGGACCTTCGACGTCGGGATTGCCGAGCAGCATGCGGTGACCTTCGCCGCGGGGCTCGCGGCACAGGGGATGCGGCCGTTTGCGGCGATCTATTCGACGTTCTTGCAGCGCGCGTACGATCAGGTCGTGCATGACGTCGCGATCCAGAACCTGCCGGTGCGTTTCGCGATCGACCGCGCGGGACTCGTCGGCGCCGACGGCTCGACGCACGCGGGGTCGTTCGATGTGACCTATCTTGCAACCTTGCCCAATATGGTGGTGATGGCGGCGGCCGACGAAGCCGAGCTCGTCCATATGACCTATACCGCCGCCGAATATGATGCGGGGCCCATCGCTTTCCGCTATCCGCGCGGCAATGGCACCGGCGTCGCGCTGCCCGCGGTTCCGCAGAAGCTCGCGATCGGCAAGGGGCGCGTCGTGCGCGCGGGCAAGACGGTCGCGATCCTGTCGCTCGGCACGCGGCTCGCCGAGGCGCTGAAGGCGGCCGATACGCTCGAGGCGAGGGGCCTGTCGACGAGCGTGATCGACCTCCGTTTCGCGAAACCGCTCGACGAGGAACTCATTCGCAAGACGCTCGCTGCCCATGAAGTTTGCGTGACGATCGAGGAGAATAGCGTCGGCGGGCTCGGCGCGCATGTGCTGACGCTCGCGAGCGACGAGGGGCTGATCGACGCGGGGCTGAAACTGCGCACGATGCGCCTGCCCGACGTCTTCCAGGATCAGGACAAGCCCGAACTGCAATATGACGAGGCGGGGCTCAACGCACCGCAGATCGTCGATACGGTGCTGAAGGCACTGCGGCACAACAGCGCGGGCGTCGAAGAGGCGGGCGCGCGGGCTTGAACGGCTGGTGGTTCGCCGCTGGCTGGATCGGACTGTTCCTGTTGCTGTGGATTGTGCTGCAGCGCCGCTGGCAGCGCGCAGCGACGAAGCTCGCAGCCTCGCGGCCGAATCTCGGCGAAGATGAGTTTCTCGCGGCGATGGCAAGCGAGGTCGACCCCGATATCGCGCGATTTCTGTGGGAGGAGCTGGCCGCCTACTGGTTGCCGGCGACGCCGCACCCCGACGATGATTTCCTGAACAGCCTGCCCATCGGCCCCGACGAACCGCAGGACTGGCTCGAACGCTTTTGCCAGCAGCGCGGCTATGACTGGCGCGCATGGCCGGCGTGGGACGAAGGGCGCCCGACGACGGTACGAAGCTATGCGCTGTGGCTCGCCGAAGGCCGGCGCCTTGCCGAAGCGTCGGCATGAATTTCTTCAACCTCCTGAAGTCGCTCGACGAGCTGCTCTACGAGGTGATGTCGTGGCTGATCTTCTATCCGGTCACCTTGTGGCGCACGCTGGTGCGGCCGCTGAAGATGATGGATTATTCGGACCTCGAACAGCGCGACACCGAGGACAAGCAATATACCGACACGCTCGCGCCGCCGCTCTTCCTGCTGCTGACGCTGATCCTCGGCCACGGGATCGAGCTGTCGCTCGTCGGGCAGGCCGAGGAAATCGGGAGCAAGGTCGGGCTCAGCGCATTGATCAGCGACGATTCGAGCCTGATCCTGCTGCGCACCGCGACCTTCAGCCTGTTTCCGCTCGTGCTCGCGGCGCGGCTGCTGCGCGCGAAACGCGAGCCGATCGACCGTGAGACGCTGCGCGCGCCCTTCTATGCGCAATGCTATGTCGCGGCGCCGCTCGCGCTGATGAGCGGATTGTCCGAGGTGCTGATCCGTCTCGCGCACCCATGGTCGGTCCTGACGGGCGCGGGTCTCTATCTCTTCGCGCTGCTATGGTTCGGGACCTTGCAGATATTGTGGTTCCGCCAGCATTTGCGGACGAGTGCGCCCGGAGCCTTCGGCCACGCTTCGCGCGCGATGGTCGAAAGCCTGATCGCGGTGGCGTTTCTGGCCTGGCTTTTCTGACGGTCAGCCGACGGGGACGATCGTCGCCTGCGCGATCGCACAGCGGCGCGGTTCCTCGCCGTCGCTTTCGGCCCAGACGTCGGCGCGCACGATCGCCTGCCGCCGGCCCGCCTTGACCACGCTGCCCTTTGCGCGCAGCCGACTGCCCTGCGCGGGGGCGAGGAAATTGATCGTATAGCTGCCGGTGACGACGTCGCCGATGACGCTCGATGCCGCCCAAGCGCAGGCATTGTCGGCCATCAATCCGACGATCGCGCCGTGCGCATAGCCGTGATGCTGCGTCATGTCGGGGCGCAGCGCGAGCAGCAGTTCGGCCTCGCCATCGAAACAGCGCAAAGGTTCGACGCCGAGGAAGGCGGTGAAGCCCGACGCGTCGACCGCGACGCTTTTCATGTAGGCGACGGCTTCGTCGTTGCTGGCAAAACGGTGTCCGCGCACGATGCACTCCTTTAGGTCTGCAATACAGACTTATTGCCGCTTGCGCTGAAGGGGCGTCAAGTCTTAAATCCAGACTTATGAAGGATTATGTGCCATCGCGTTCGCCCTGTGCCGTCGGCCGCGCGTCGCGGCTGCTCGGCGACCGCTGGGTCCTGCTGATCCTGCGCGAGGCGTTCCTCGGGATCGACCGCTTCGAAGATTTCCTCGGCCGGCTCGACATTTCGCGCGCCGCGCTGACCTCGCGGCTCGGCTGGATGGTCGAGGCGGGCGTGCTCGAGCGGATACCCCCCCAAAGCAAGCGCGCCCTGTACCGGCTGACCGCGTCGGGGCAGGCGCTGCGCCCGACCTATGACGCGATCAAGGCGTGGGGCGACGAATGGCTGCCGCGCGGGACAAAGGAAAACGGCCCGGGCGATGCCGGGCCGTCGATATACTGAAATTCCAAAAGGAGGTTCAGGCCCCCGGGATCGCCGCCGAGGCGTCGCGGCCGTCGCCTTCGGGCGCGGCAAGGATGTCGCGGACGACGAGGCCCTTGTCGACGACCTGCGTGTCGGGGCTGCCGACCTGGCTGCGGATGCCCGGATCGGCGCGCGCGCCGTCGGCGCTGCCGATGATCTGCGTTTCGCTCGCGCTGCGCTGCGACGGGCCACCGAAGAGCGCGCGGAGCGTCTGCTCGGCGGTCGATTCGCCGCCGGGGCGCGCAGTGCCGGGCGCCGGCGGGGTGAGCGCGAAATCGGGCGGCACGACGAGCGGCGCCTGACGCGACACCATCATCTCGTCGGGGCGGTCGCGGCTGAACAGGCTGTTCGATCCGCAGGCCGACAGCGTCGTGGCAAGGATCGAGGCGGCCAAAATGGCGGTGGTCCGGTTCACTCTAAAATACTCCCAATGCGCCCCGTTTACTCGGCGGACGGCTGACCGCCCGTGCTCCCGGCCTTTTCGCCCAAGAGCAGCGCGCGCGCAACCAGCAAAAGCACGCCGAGCGTGATGCACGCATCGGCGACGTTGAAGATCATGAAGGGGCGGAAATCGCCGATATGCAGGTCGGCGAAGTCGACGACATAGCCGAAACGCACGCGGTCGACGATATTGCCGAGCGCGCCGCCGAGGATCATTGCGAGCGCGATCACATCGCCCTTCGCCTGTTCGCGCGTCATCCAGAAGGCGACCGCGGCGGCGACGATCCCCGTCACCGCGACGAGCGTCCAGCGCGTCGTGTCGGTGCAGCTGGCGAACATCGACAGCGAAATCCCGCAATTCTCCGCCCAGGTGAGGTTGAAGAAGGAGACGACCTCGATCTGCCCCTTCGGTTCCAGCGACAGTGGAACGGTGACGACCCATTTGGTGATCTGGTCGAGGATGAAGGCGGCGGCGGCGAAAATCAGGCCGAAGCGCAAATGGGGCGAACGAGTGCTGCTCATGCCGCGTCCAATACCGTGTCGCAGCGATTGCACAAGGCGCCGTCCTCGGTGACTTCGGGCAGGTGGCGCCAGCAGCGGCCGCATTTGTGGTTTTCGGTGCGGGTGACGGCCAGTTCGTCGCCGGCGCGCGCGACCGACACGATGAAGATTTCCTCGAGCGCCGCCGGATCGAGCGTCGGATCGGGGATCGTGACTTCGGCCTCGAGGCTGGAACGGATCGTCTTCTCGCGGCGATAGGGTTCGATCGCTTCGGTCACCGCTTCGCGCTGGGTGCGGACACGCGCCCATTTTGTCGCGAGCGTGCTGTCATTCCATGCGGCGTCGACCGTCGGCCACTCCAGCAGATGTACGCTGGTGGCTTCGGGATAGCGCGTGCCCCATACCTCTTCGCTGGTGAACACCAGCACCGGCGCGGCGTAGCGGACGAGCGCGTGGAAGAGGATGTCGAGCACGCTGCGGTACGCGCGGCGGGTGTCGGTGCCGAGCGGGGCGGCGGGGCCGAGGTCGCAGTAGAGGACGTCCTTGCGAATGTCGAAATAGAAGGCCGACAGATCCTCGTTGCAGAAATCGGCGAGCAGGCGGGTGTAGCTGTTATAGTCGAAGTCATCGACCGCCCGCGCCATCTTCGCGTCGAGGTCGGCGAGCAGCGACAGCATATAGCGTTCGAGTTCGGGCATCGCCGCGATGTCGGTGATGCGCTCTTCCTCGCTGAACCCGTCGAGCGCGCCCAAGAGGTAGCGGAAGGTGTTCCTGAGCTTGCGATACTGGTCGGCGACCCCGGTCAGTATCTCCTTGCCGATGCGGTGATCCTCGGTGAAGTCGACCGACAGCGCCCACAGGCGCAGGATGTCGGCGCCATAGTCGCGCATCAGGTCGATCGGGCTGATCGTGTTGCCCAAGGACTTCGACATTTTGAAGCCCTTGGCGTCCATCGTGAAGCCGTGCGTCAGCACCGCCTTGTACGGCGCCTGCCCGCGCGTCCCGCAGCTTTCGAGCAGCGACGACTGGAACCAGCCGCGATGCTGGTCGCTGCCCTCGAGATACAGATCGGCGCTGTGCGTCGAGCCATCGTGGCGGACGAGCGCGGGCCATTTGCCGCTTTCGAGCACGAAGGCGTGGGTGCAGCCCGAATCGAACCAGACGTCGAGAATGTCGGTGATGCGTTCGTAGTTCGCGGCGTCATAGGCCGGCCCAAGATATTCCTGCGCGCGCGTGTCGTTCCATGCGTCGACGCCGCCCTCGCGCACCGCCGCGACGATGCGGTCGTTGACTTGCGGGTCGTTCAGATAATGGCCGGTCTTGCGGTCGACGAAGAGCGTGATCGGCACGCCCCACGCGCGCTGGCGGCTGAGCACCCAGTCGGGGCGCCCCTCGACCATGCTGCCGATGCGGTTGCGGCCCTTGGCGGGGACGAAGCGCGTGTCGTCGATCGCCTGCATCGCCGCCTGCCGCAAGGTCGGCGCGTCGCAGAGATCCTCTTCGTGCGGGTTGAGTGCGCCGCCCTCATTCTCCCAGCGCTTTTCGCGCGGGGTCTTGGGCTCGATATGCGTCATCACCTTGTCCATCGGCACGAACCATTGCGGCGTGCAGCGATAGATGACCTTCGCCTTCGAGCGCCAGCTATGCGGATAGCTGTGCTTGTAATCGGCCGAGGCCGCGAGCAGCGCGCCGGCTTCCTTGAGGTCCGAACAGATCGGGCCGTCGGGGGCGTTGAACTTGGGATTGATCACCGATCCCTGGCCGCCGAGCCAGCCCCAATCCTCGCGATATTTGCCGTCGCCCTCGACCGCGAAGACGGGGTCGAGCCCGTTCGCCTTGCACAGGTCGAAATCATCCTCGCCATGGTCGGGCGACATATGGACAAGGCCCGTGCCGCTGTCGGTGGTGACGAAATCGCCCGCGAGGAAGGGGCGCGGACGCGCGAAGAAGCTGCCGAGCGCGTGCATCGGGTGGCGGGCGATGGTGCCGGCGAGGTCGGAGCCTTTGAATTTGCTCTCGTTTGAGAGCGGCATCAAATTCGCGTGGAAGTGTTCCGAGCCTTCCAACTTCTCCAGATCGGCTTGTAGCCGCTTTTCGAGAGTTTCGATCAGCGGTTCTGCAATCAGAAAGGTCTTGTCGCTCCATGTCGGTGCAGGGCTTTCGGGCCGTTCGCCTTCGCCTTCCCAAAACGGCATGGCTACGCACAAAACATAGTCCACGTCCGGTCCATAGGCGATTGCCTGGTTGACCGGGATCGTCCACGGCGTCGTCGTCCAGATCACCGCATGCGCGCCGACCAGTTCGGCGATCGGGCTCTCGACGATCTCGAACGCCACGTCGATCTGCGTCGACACGATATCCTCATATTCGATCTCGGCCTCGGCGAGCGCGGTCTTTTCGACCGGCGACCACATCACCGGCTTGGCGCCGCGATAGAGCATGTCGTTCGCCGCGAATTTGAGCAGTTCGCGCACGATGGTGGCTTCGGCCTCATAATCCATCGTGAGGTACGGATGGTCCCAGTCGCCGCCGATGCCGAGGCGCTTCAGCTGCTCGCGCTGGGTGTCGACCCAATGCTGCGCATAGGCGCGGCATTCGGCGCGGAATTCCTCG